>MDTA01090314.1_pt1 | contig 15643 bp, 26 predicted proteins | sample 811151 | NCBI WGS metagenome assembly MDTA01 (sample SAMN05326648, study PRJNA326480) | marine metagenome | isolation source: seawater | place: Indian Ocean: South | collected 2010 | reverse complement strand
CTCTTTGGCTTTTGATACTATCTTTGCTGAAGGTCAGCGACGGTATATGGAGTCTTTATCATCATACGCTAGACAATTTCTATCTATGATGGATAAACCAGATGTAGATATAATCGAGGGTTTATCTCCTGCTATTTCCATAGAGCAGAAATCATCGTCGCACAATCCAAGATCTACAGTTGGTACAGTGACAGAAATTTACGACTATTTAAGACTTCTCTTTGCAAGAGTTGGGTCCCCACAATGTCCTGATCATTCCATAGAGCTCAAGGCTATGTCTTACAGTGATATTGCAGAAAAAATTATTAAAGATTACAAAAATAATAAGATTATGATTATTGCGCCAGTTGTCAAACAACAGAAAGGGGAGCATATCAAGTTAATTCAATCATTTTCTCAACAAGGCTTTAGAAGGATTAGAGTAAATGGTGAGATAATTGATATTGCTGATATGTCAAAACATATGATTAATCATTTAATAAATCCTAAGAAGAAAAACGATATTGAGTTTGTAATTGATCGATTTAGCGCAATCACAAACGACAGTAAAATGAGAGTAGTAGAATCTGTAGAGCTATGTTCTGATTTTTCCTCTGGGATAGTAAATGTTCTAGATTCTGATTCAAACAAAATTGTAGATGTATTCTCAACAAAATATGCATGTCCGCATTGTGGTTACTCAATTGCAGAGTTAGAGCCAAAACTATTTTCTTTTAATAGTCCATCAGGAGCATGTTCGTCTTGTGATGGATTGGGGGTCAGAGAGTTTTTTGACCCAGAAAAGATTATAGTAAATCAAGAATTGAGTCTCAAAAGAGGTGCTATATATGGCTGGGATGACAAAAGTGCGTATTACTCATTATTACTTCAAAGTTTGGCAGATCATTATAAAGTTGACATCGAATTGCCTTATATTAAATTACCTCAAAGTTTCAAAAAAATCCTATTTTATGGGAGTAATCATGATGTTATTGAAATGAAATATGTTAGAGGATACCGAAGCAAAAATACAGATGACTTCGTAATAAAAAAAGAGATTTGGGAGGGTATAATTGAGAAGTTTGAAAGGCAATATGAATCTGGGTCTTACTCAAAGAAAGAAAGACTGGTTAAATATCTATCTGTCGATAAATGCACCAGTTGCCAAGGTACTAGATTAAATATAAGTAGTAGAAATATATTTATTTTCAAAAAATCAATCAGTGATATAACGTCGATGACAATCGGGGAATGCTTGACCTTTTTTAAAAAAAATAAATTCGAAGGCATGAATAGAGAAGTGTCGAACAAGATTATTCAAGAGATTATGAGTAGATTAAATTTTCTTAATAATGTTGGTCTCAACTATTTGACTTTAGATAGAAGCGCTGAAACTTTATCAGGAGGTGAGGCACAACGTATACGTCTAGCTAGTCAGATAGGCTCTGGCTTGGTTGGTGTTATGTATATTCTTGATGAGCCCTCTATAGGATTACATCAGAGAGATAATGATAAACTTCTTGATACACTGAAGAATTTAAGAGATCTTGGCAATACTGTCATTGTCGTAGAGCATGACGAAGATACAATATTAAACTCTGACTGTGTTGTTGATATTGGGCCCGGAGCAGGAGAGGCAGGAGGTGAAGTAGTTTATGTTGGAGGACCTTCGGGTATAAAAAAAGTGAAAAACTCTTTCACAGGAATGTACCTATCGAGAAAAAAACAAATAAAGATTCCAAAAAAAAGAAAAGAGATTAGATCAGATGCAATTATGAAGGTCCATAAAGCGTGTACAAATAATCTGAAAAATATTGATGTTGAGATTCCTCTAGGGCTGATGACATGTATCACAGGAGTATCAGGATCTGGTAAATCTACTCTTGTTAATGATGTTATTTATGAATATATATATAATGAATTTTCCGAGAAAGATAACTCTCAGACAGGCTGTAATAAAATAACAGGTTTAGATAAATTAGATAAAATAATAGAAATAGATCAAAGTCCAATAGGAAGAACTCCAAGATCAAATCCAGTTACTTACACAGGAATATTTACACACATAAGAGAATTATTTTCACGCAATAAAGAGGCAAGATCTAGGGGATACAGCCCTGGAAGATTCAGTTTTAATGTAAAAGAAGGGAGATGTAACGCGTGCGAAGGGGATGGTGTTATTAGAGTAGAAATGCATTTTTTGTCTGACGTATATGTTAAATGTGATAAATGCAAAGGCAAGAGATACAATGAACAAACGCTAGAGATTGAATTAAAAGGTAAAAATATAAACGATGTATTGAATATGAGGATATCCGAAGCTATTAAATTCTTTGAAAACTATCCTATTATCAAACGTAAACTAGATGTTCTCGATGAAGTTGGTCTATCCTATATAAAACTTGGACAAAACGCCACTACTCTCTCGGGCGGTGAGGCGCAACGAATAAAGTTGGCTAAAGAACTCATTAAAAGAGATACAGGAAGAACTATTTACATACTAGATGAGCCAACTACAGGTTTGCACTTTCATGATGTTGCAAAACTTCTTAAAGTATTAGAAAAGCTTAAGCAGCGGGGTAACACACTACTTATAATTGAGCATAACTTGGAAGTCATAAAAACTGCAGATTGGATAATTGATCTAGGTCCTGAAGGAGGGCTAGAAGGAGGAAAATTAGTTGCTAAAGGCACACCTGAAGATATATCCAATGAAAAAAAATCTTTTACAGGTAATTTTCTAAGAGCAAAGCTCAGTTAGCTTACTAATTTAACAAATGCTTTTGGTGATGCATCACCAGATTTGTAACCATTTTTGAGAATTCTTAAATAGCCACCATTTCGATCCTTGAACCTAGGGCCAAGATCTTCAAAAAGTTTCTTTACGATTTGTTTATCTCTAATTTTTGAATATGCCATTCTTCTTCTCATGAGATTATCTTTCTTGGCTAACGTAATTAAGGGTTCAGCGGTACGTCTTAATTCTTTGGCTTTTGCTAAGGATGTTTCAATTTGTTCATGTTTGAACAATGATAGTGTTAGATTCTTCATTAATGATTTTCTATGTGAAGAATTCCTATTTAGTTGTCTACCATCTTTCTTATGTCTCATACTCTTTTCTCGATACCTTTTGGTGGCCAATCCTCTAATTTGATGCCTAATGACAAACTGTGAGTTGCTAGTACATCTTTAATCTCAGTCAAGGATTTTTTGCCTAAGTTAGGTGTCTTTAATAGCTCATTTTCACTTCTCTGAACAAGATCACCTATATAATAAATGTTCTCCGCTTTAAGGCAATTTGCTGATCTGACAGTAAGTTCTAAATCATCAACCGGTCTAAGAAGAACTGGGTCGATTTGAGGAACATCTGAGTCATCTTCAGTGTCTTCTTGAACTTCAAGATATGTAAACACATCAAGTTGATTTCTTAAAATTTGACCAGCTTTCCTTATTGCATCCTCTGGCTCTATAGTTGCGTTTGTTTTTAAATCGATAACAAGCTTATCCAAATCTGTTCTCTGCTTAACTCTGGCAGTGTCAACATTATATGTAACTTGCACAACAGGACTAAATGAAGCATCAAGTTGCATTTTCCCTATACCTAAATCTTCTTGTTCATTAAATTTTCTTTTTTGAGCTTGTTGATAACCTCTTCCTTTCGTAACAGTCATGTTAATAACTAATTCTGTTTTATCATTTGTAATATTTGCAATACAAAATGATGGATTCTTTATTTCTAAATCAGCGCTCTCAGTTATATCTGATGCAAGTACTGGCCCTTTGCCTTTTTTTCTAAGTGTGATGTTTACGCTGTCTTTTTCATATAAGACAAGTGCTAGTTTTTTTATGTTTAATAAAATCTCAAGAACGTCCTCTTGAACGCCTTCGATTGTGCTATATTCATGAAGAATATTTTCTATTGTTACCTCTGTAACTGCGCTACCCGGTAGTGATGATAACAATACTCTTCTGAGAGCATTGCCTAATGTGTGACCAAAGCCTCTTTCAAGTGGCTCGATACTTATTTTTGCATGAGTAGATGACATTGCCTCAATATCAACTAGTTTTGGTTTAAGAAAGTCATTTTTATTCATATGTCACCTATTTTGAGTATAATTCTACGATTAAAGATTCATTTATTTCTGCTGGCAATTCTTTCCTTTCAGGATCCCTAATATAGGTGCCTACCATATTTTTTGAGTCTACTTCTATCCAGTCACTTGCACTTTTAGTTTCTGATAAGCTCAAAGCTAGTTTTACACGAACTTGATTTTTTTTCGATTCGCGGAGGGAAATTTTATCTTTTGGACACACTTGATAAGAGGGTATGTTGACAACATTTCCATTTACCTGAATGTTTTTATGATTAACTAGTTGCCTAGACTCAGCACGAGTTGAGCCAAGGCCAATCCTATAAACTACATTATCTAACCTTGATTCGAGCATATTAAGAAGATTCTCGCCGGTCGATCCTTTCTTGCTAGCAGCTTTTTTATAATAATTCCTGAACTGTTTTTCCAAAACCCCATATGTTCTTTTAACTTTTTGCTTCTCTCTTAATTGAATCGAATAATCAGACATTTTCGCTCTTCTAGCATCCGATGGCTGACCAGGTTTCTTTTCAATATTGCATTTGCTATCAAGTGCTCTTGATCCTGATTTTAAATAAAGATCAGTGCCTTCTCTTCTCATTAATTTACATTTTGAACCTGTAAATTTTGCCATTTTATACTCTCCTCTTCTTAGGTGGTCGACATCCATTATGAGGAAGAGGCGTAATGTCTGTTATATTTGTAATTTTATACCCCGCACTATTTATCGCCCTAACTGCCGAATCTCTTCCAGGGCCCGGACCTTTTACAAGTACTTCCAAAGTTTTCAGCCCATAGTCCGCTGCCTTGCTACAAGCTTTTTCTGCGGCTACTTGCGCGGCAAAAGGTGTGCTCTTTCTAGATCCCCTAAAGCCGGAGCCACCTGAGGTAGCCCAAGAGAGCGTATTGCCTTGCTTATCCGTGATTGTAATAATCGTATTGTTAAATGATGCGTAGATATGAGCTACACCTTCATTAACTATTTTTTTCTCTTTTTTCTTCTTAGGTTTATTTACTGCCATTATTTCGCCTTAAGTATTTTTCTTGGGCCCTTTCGGGTTCTGCTATTATTTTTAGTACGTTGCCCTCTCAAAGGTAAACTTTTTCTATGTCTAATTCCTCTATAAGAGCCAATATCCATTAAACGTTTTATATTGACTGAGTTTTCTCTTCTAAGGTCACCTTCTAATTGATATTTTTCAACAAAATTCCTTAAAACTTCCAAATCTTGTTCACTCAGATCCTTTACTTTTTTTGTCCTATCCACGCCAGAATCCGAACATATTTTGTTAGCTCTTGTCTCCCCAATGCCATATATTGAGGTCAAAGCTATCCATATATGCTTATTATTTGGTAAATTTATCCCTGCTATTCTTGCCATTTATCTAGTCTCGGACGTCATTTTATATTTCATTTTCACTTAATACAACCTATTTAACCTTGTCTCTGCTTATGCCTTGGATCTTTACTACAAATAATCCTTACAACTCTATTTCGTCTTATTACTCTACAATTACGGCATAATTTTTTAACAGATGCTCTTACCTTCATTTATCTAAGACCTCCTCCAATTCCTTTAAGATTGGCTTTTTTCATCATTCCCTCATATTGATGAGATAAAAGATGGGCTTGAATTTGTGCCATTAGATCCATAACTACTATCACAACTATTAATAGTGATGTTCCACCAAAATAGAACGGTACATTAAAATATAAGATTAAAAATTCAGGCAATAAACATACTGCTGTGATATAGATTGCACCTACAGTTGTTAGTCTCGTGGTAATGTCATCAATATATTTTGCGGTCTGATCACCAGGTCTAATTCCAGGGATAAATGCTCCTGATTTCTTCAGATTATCTGCTGTCTCATTTGAATTAAATACCAATGCTGTGTAAAAGAAGCAGAAAAAGATAATTGCAAAGGCGTAAAGCATTATGTATAGGGGCTGTCCGGGTGATAGAGACAATGCAATGTTTTGAATAACACTTCCCTCGCTACTGGAACTACTCCAACTGGCAATGGTAGCTGGAAATAGAATTATGGCCGATGCAAATATTGGCGGAATAACTCCAGCCATATTTATCTTTAGAGGGAGGTGTGAACTCTGAGCGGCATACATTTTCCTACCTTGCATTTTTCTAGCATAATTAATTGGAATTTTCCTCTGACCTCTCTCTATGTATATAACAAATGCAGTGATAATTAAAACTAATAAGAATATTAATATTACGGTAAAACCCTGTAATTCTCCATTTCTTGCTAGATCAATAGTATTACCTATTGCAGAGGGAAGTCCTGCAACGATCCCTGCGAATATGATGATGGAGATACCATTACCAATACCTCTCTCTGTAATTTGCTCACCAAGCCAAACAAGAAACATTGTTCCTGTTACTAGAGTAGTGACAGCTATTAGTAAAAAAGTTATGCCTGGATCAAGCACTAGGGTTGTATTTGGAGTATTTTGATTCTGAAGTGCATTTGCAACACCAGCGGATTGGAGTATAGCAAGTATTACAGTAAAGTATCTCGTATAACTGGTAATTTTTTTCCTACCTCTTTCTCCTTCCTTTCTGAGCTGTATTAGAGGTGAATATACATGAGTCATCATTTGGATAATAATCGAGGCTGATATATATGGCATAACACCTAAGGCAAATATCGACATTCTAGATAAAGCTCCTCCTGAGAACATGTTGAACATGTCGAGTATACTCCCGCGTTGTTGCTCAAATAAAAATTGCATTACAGAGGGGTCGATCCCTGGTAAAGTAATGAAACTTCCCAATCTAAATATAATTAATGCAAATATAACAAAGAAAACTCTTTGTCTAAGTTCATTTGACTTAGTTAAACCACCAATACTTGTTGTAGCGTTATTACTCAATCTAGACATAGTTATTTACCAATATGCTCCATAACAGATTTAGTACAAATCATTCCTTTTATTGACTTTTTATCTTTAATTGTACAAGGCCCAATTATTTTAACTTTCTGTATTTTCTTATTTATCAGCTTATATTTTTTTAAAAGTTCTATAGTGATTTCAACTTCTTTAACTTTTGATAATCGATCATATTTAAGTTCTGTAGCAAATCTATTCACTCGTGAAGTAAATCCAACTTTCGGTAACCTTCTCTGTAGTGGCATTTGGCCACCCTCGAAACCAACCTGAACTTTGCCTCCTGCCCTTGATTTCTGACCTTTATGGCCTCTCCCACAGGTTTTTCCTGTCCCAGAGCCAATACCACGTCCTACTCTCTTTTTGGAGGACTTACTATCAACTTTAGGCTTAAGCTCACTTAATAAACTACTCATGTTACTGTGTTTCCTCTATCATGTGATCAACAACTCTCATCATTCCACGGATCTCAGGAGAGTCCTTAAGAGTAACTGTATGGTTAAGCTTACGCAGACCTAAACCTTTAATACAGGCTATTTGTTTAGATGTGCACCCTATAGTACTTTTTTTCTGTCTTATTTTGATAGTTTTCGTTGCCATTATAACTCGCTAGTTTTTTTCCCTCGTTTCGCTGCAATATAAGCAGGATAGAACATAGACTCTAAACCCTTCACGGTTGCTTTCACAACGTTAATAGGATTTGTTGATCCGATGCTTTTTGCAAGCACATTATGAACGCCTGTTGCTTCAAAAACTGCTCGCATTGCTCCACCAGCAATAACACCAGTACCCTCACCCGCTGGTTGCATATAAACTTTTGCAGAACCGTGTGAGTTCGTAACTGAGTGAAAGAGTGTGCCTTTCTTTAGAGCCACACTAATCATATTTTTCTTTGCTTTCTCCATAGCTTTTTGAATTGCAATTGGGACTTCTTTTGCTTTCCCATATCCATAACCAACTCTACCGTTACCATCACCAACAACAGTGAGTGCAGTGAAACCAAATTGTCTCCCACCTTTAACAACTTTCGCAGTTCTATTAACTGCAACAAGTTTCTCTATGTAATCAGTCTTTTTTTCCTCAAATGCCATTATATGTTTACTCCGTTTTCTCTGATTGATTCAGCAAGTGCTTTAACCTTGCCATGATATCTATAACCAGATCTGTCAAATGCAATTTTATTTATTTTTTCTTTTTTGAGAAACTCAGCTACAACTTTTCCAATTATTTTCGAACCTTCAATGTTATTTGATTTTACTTTAACTTTTAAGGTCTTCTGATTAGATGATATGGTTTTAATTACTCTGTCGCCATTTGGTGTAATCACTTGAACATAAATGTGATTAAGTGATTTAAAAACACTTAGTCTATGAGCGCCTGATTCGAAAATTCTCTGTCTTGATTTTTTCGCTCTTCTTAATCGTGCGATTTTTTTATTAGTATTTTTTCCGATCATTTCTTCTTCGCCTCTTTTTTAACTATATGCTCATCGTCATAACGAATGCCTTTACCCTTATATGGCTCTGGTGGTCTAATTGACCTAATTTCTGATGCTACTTGCCCGACTTGCTGTTTATCAACACCGCTTATTACAATTTCTGTTTGCGAAGGTGTCTCAATTTTAAGGCCAGTAGGTACTGGATATTTGACTGGATGTGAAAATCCAACAGTAAGCTCAAGAACATTCCCTTGAGACTTTGCCCTATAGCCGACACCCACAAGTTTTAGAGTTTTTTTCCAGCCAACACTTACACCATGTACCATGTTTGATAAAAGCGCTCTAGTAGTCCCAGATAACGCTTTAAGTTCATCATTTTTAGTTTCAACTAAAACCGAATCATCATTTTGAACAATAGAAATGTCCTCGTTTTTACTAAATTCTAGCTTACCTAGTGGTCCCTCAACTAAAATTTGGTTAGTCTCCACAACTAGTTTAACCTTTTCAGAAATTTGTATTGGTTTTCTTGCTACTTTAGACATAATTTTACGAGACTGAACAAATTATCTCTCCTCCACAATTATTTTCTTTTGCTTGTTTATATGTCATCACCCCTTTAGAGGTTGAAACTATGCAAATACCTAATCCATTGTTGACAGTAGGTATATCTTTGGCAGACTTAAATACTCTTAAGCCAGGCTTACTCTCTCTTTTGATATATTCGATAACAGGCTTACCTTCATAATATTTAAGGGTTACTTTAATGGATTTCTTCATATCTCCTTCAACATCTAATGCTGAGATATAGCCTTCATTTAAGAGTACCTCACATATGGAAAATTTAATTTTAGAATAAGGAATAAATACCATGTCTTTATTAGCCCTTTGCGCGTTTCTTATCCTAGTAAGTAGATCCGAAATTGTATCATTCATGCTCATAATTATTTACCAACTTGCCTTTGTTAAGCCTGGGATGTCCCCTCTCATCGCTGCTTTTCTTAATTTTGATCTTCCAAGAGAAAACTTACGATAAACTCCTCGTGGTCTGCCTGTAAGAGAACATCTATTCCTTCTTCTTATAGGAAGAGAGTTCAGAGGTAGTTTTTGTAGTTGTTTACGTAGCTGACTCGCTTCTTCAAAAGATAAATCATCGTTTTTCAATCTACTTTTGATTGACAGCCTTTTTGCTAAATATTTCTCTGTAAGATTTTCTCGTTTCTTTTCTCTTTGTATTATCGATGATCTAGCCATATCACTTAAATGGAAAATTAAATTCCTTTAATAATTCCATTGCCTCCTCATTATTTTTAGCACTTGTGGTTATACAAATGTCTAAGCCTTTAATTTTATCTATCCTATCAAAATCAATTTCAGGGAAAATTATATGTTCTTTTACTCCAAGCGTATAATTCCCTCTGCCATCAAAAGAGCTTGTGCTTAGCCCTCTAAAATCTCTTGTTCTAGGCAGAGATATTTTAATTAGTTTTTCAAAAAAATCATACATTTTTTCTTTCCTAAGTGTTACTTTGCAACCAATAGGCATACCTTCACGAAGTTTAAAATTTGCAATTGATTTTTTCGCGTAAGTTAAAACAGCTTTTTGGCCCGTAATCTCTGTCAATTCCTTTTGAGCTGATTCTAAAACTTTTTTATCACCAGTTGCAGAGCCTAGCCCCATATTTAAGGTGATTTTGACTAACCTAGGGACTTCCATGGCACTATTTAATTTGAGTCGCTCTTTCAAAGACGGCACAATATTCTCTCTGTAGAATTCTTGATATGTATTCATTAGATGTCTATAACCTCTTTGTTAGATTTATATATTCTTACCTTCTTGCCATTCTCTAAAGTTTTACAACCAACCTTGTCTCCCTTTTTTGTTATAGGATTAAAAATCATTACATTTGATATATTCAACGGCATCTCTCTTTCTATGATGCCACCGGTTTCTTCCTTGTTAGGATTTGGTTTAGTGTGCTTTTTGGCTAAATTAACATTAGTCACAATTAGTTTATTATCATCAATCACTTTGAGGATCTCGCCTTTTTTACCTTTGTCTTTACCAGCTATCACTATTACAGAATCACCTTTTCTTAATTTTCTCATAATGCTCCTCAAAGTACCTCTGGTGCTAATGATACTATTTTCATAAACGTAAGTGCTCTTAACTCTCTTGTCACTGGTCCAAAAATTCTTGTCCCCAGTGGTTCTAATTTATTATCTAGCAGTACAACTGCATTACTATCAAATCTTATTGCTGAACCGTCTGGTCGTCTAATGCCTTTTTTTGTTCTAACGATAACTGCATTGTAGACCTCTCCTTTTTTTACTTTACCTTTTGGAATAGCATCTTTAACGGTTACTTTAATTACATCGCCAATAGTAGCAAATTGTCTATGTGAGCCTCCGAGTACTTTAATACACATTAGCTTTCTCGCACCACTATTATCTGCTGATTGAAGAGTTGTTTGCATCTGAATCATTTGATTTCCTCATCAACTAATACCCACGACTTGGTTTTAGATATTGGCTTCGATTGTTTAATCATCACTATTTGACCTATCTCACAAGAGTTGTTCTCATCATGGATATGAAATTTACTAGATCTTTTTATAAATTTTCCATTCACAGGATGCTTCACCTGTCTTTCAACTAACACAGTTGCAGATTTATTCATTTTGTTACTGATTACCTTTGCAGATAATGTTTTAACTTTCTTGTCAGTCATTTCTCTTTACTACCATTGTTTAACACTGTCTTAATTCTTGCTATATTTATTTTATTCTCGCGGAATAAATGTGGTTTAGGGTTTAAACCTGATCCTCTCTTCATCTTCAACTCGAACCTCTCTTTGAGAAGTTTCTCAAGTTCATTTTTAAGCTCCTCATTTGTTTTTTTCACGTAGTCTTGGTATTTCATTACATTATTGCCCTATTCACAAATGAAGTTAGTATGGGTAACTTAGCAGCTGCAAGTCTAAATGCTTCTCTAGCAACTTACTCTGATACACCCTCCATTTCGTACAAAACCTTACCTGGTTGAATTTTTGCTACCCAATATTCAACATTACCTTTTCCTTTACCCATTCTTACTTCAACTGGCTTTTTCGTAATAGGGACGTCAGGAAAAATTCTTATCCAAACTTTTCCGCCACGCTTAATATGTCTAGTCATGGCACGTCTAGCTGCCTCAATTTGTCTAGCAGTAACACGACCACGAGTTAAAGCTTTAAGTCCATATTCACCAAAACTCACCTTAGCTCCTGAAGTTGCAAATCCCCGTAACTTACCCTTTTGTTGTTTTCTATATTTTGTTTTCTTTGGTTGTAACATTGTTTATATTCCAGATTTTTCTTTTGATTTCTTTATGACTGTTTTCTCATTTTCTCCATCTCTCTCATCCTCATGATAAATCCACACTTTGATACCGATGATTCCGTATGTAGTGAGTGCCTCTGAAAAACCAAAGTCAATATTAGCCCTTAAAGTATGTAATGGCACTCTCCCTTCCCTGTACCATTCACTTCTTGCGATTTCTGCTCCATTAAGCCTCCCAGCAACGTTTACTTTTATACCTAATGCTCCTAGTCTCATAGTATTTGTAACTGCGCGTTTCATGGCTCTTCTATACATTATTCTTCGTTCTAATTGTTGAGCTATGCCCTCAGAAACGAGTTGTGCGTCTAGCTCAGGTTTTTTAATTTCATTTACATTTAGTTTGATAGTATTTTTTGGAATTCCAATTATTTTCGAGATCTTTTCTCTGTATTTTTCAATGTCTTCACCTTTTTTTCCAATTACTATACCAGGTCTTGACGAGAAGACAGTGATAACACACTCTTTAGTTGGTCGCTCTATTAAAATCTTACTTACTTGAGCTTGTTTAAGTTTATCTCTAAGATAATCTCTAATTTGAAGATCCTCTAACAAAAACTTGGAATACTCTTTTGTGGATGCATACCATTTCGAGTTCCAGTCTGTGGAAATTCCTAATCTAATGCCAGTTGGATGAACTTTTTGCCCCATCTCTAATTCTCCTTCCCGTCAGAAACTATAACTGTGATATGGCTACTTCTCTTTAGGATTTGGTTTACTCTTCCTCTAGCTCTTGGAATGTGTCTCTTTGCCATTGGTCCCTCGTCTACAAGAACATTTTTTACAATTAACTCATCTATATCTAACGAATTATTATTCTCGGCGTTCGCTACTGCAGATTCTAATACTTTCATTATCATTTTGGATGCTTTTTTATTATTGAATTCCAAAAACTGCAAAGCCTGATCTACCTTGAGACCTCTAACAGAGTTAGCTACGAGTCTGCATTTTTGTGCAGATATACGTTGATATTTTAAAATCGCTCTTGTATCCATTTATTTTGCCTTTGCCTTTCTGTCACCTGAATGACCTTTAAATACTCTGGTAGGAGAGAATTCCCCTAATTTATGGCCTACCATATTTTCACTCACATAGACCGGTATATGTTGTTTACCATTATGTACTGAAATAGTTAAACCAACCATGTCTGGAGAAATAACCGATCTACGAGACCAAGTCTTTATCGGTTTCTTATCATTAGTCTCTATTGCCTTCTCAACTTTGCTTTGAAGATGGTAGTCAATAAATGGTCCTTTTTTAAGTGATCTAGTCATCTATTTACCTCTTCTCTTTGAAGCACGCCTTCTTATAATCATAGAAGATGTTCTTTTATTGGATCTTGTCTTATATCCCTTTGTTGGAGTACCCCAAGGTGATACTGGATCTCGTCCACCAGAAGTTTTACCTTCTCCCCCTCCATGAGGATGGTCAATCGGATTCATTGCAACTCCCCTAACAGTAGGTCGTATACCAAGCCATCTTTTCGCGCCAGCTTTGCCATAGGATTGAAGATTGTACTCGCTGTTCCCAACCTCGCCAATTGTAGCTTTACAATTTGAATTAATTTTTCTCATTTCGCCGGACTTTAGTTTCAAAGTTGCATACTCACCTTCTAAAGCTGCAATTTGTGCAACTGTTCCTGCGCTTCTTGCTATTTGTGCTCCTTTACCTGGTTTCATTTCAATGCAGTGCACTTGTGTTCCTACAGGAATATTTTTAAGTGGTAGAGAATTACCAACATTGATGGCTGAATCTTTCCCTGAGACAACAGAGTCACCTGTTTTCAAATTTTTTGGTGCGATTATATAACGTCTTTCTCCATCAGAGTACAATAGAAGTGCAATATTAGCATTTCTATTTGGATCATATTCTAATCTTTCAACTTTAGCATTAATATTATCCTTGTCTCTCTTAAAATCGATTATTCTGTATTTTCTCTTATGACCACCACCAATGTGACGTGTTGTGATCCTACCCTGATTATTTCTCCCACCAGATTTTTTAGATTTTTGTGTCAGTCCTGCAAAAGGTTTGCCTTTGTAAAGAGAATCATCTTTGATCTTTACTCTAAATCTTCTTCCAGGTGATGTAGGTTTTGATTTAATTAGGCTCATTACGTTGTCTCTGTTTCTCCATAACTTATATCGAAACCTTCTTTAAGTTTGACATAAGCTTTTTTCCAATCTTTCGTTTTCCCAAAAATTCTTCCAAGACGTTTATGCTTACCATTCATATTTAACAAACGTACTTGCTCCACTTCAACATTAAACATAATTTCAACAGCTTTCTTTACTTCAAGTTTTTTTGCATCTTTTAGTACAGAAAAGACATGTTGTCTCTCGGTATCTGCTTTTAATGAGGCTTTCTCTGAGACTCTAGGTGCTAAAATAATCTTCATGATTCTCTCGTTATTCATGACGCTAGCACTTGAAGTTTGTCTATAATTACAGAATCAACAACAACGTTGTTATATTTCATTAAATTATAGGGGTTAATACCAAGAGGACTCACTACCTCGATGTTTTTAAGATTTCTACCAGCAAGAAATACATTAATCTTTCCTTCATTGACTATGAATAAAGAATTATCTATTTTCAATTTTGTTAGTTCTTTAACAAAAGATTTAGTTTTAGGACTTTCTACATTGAAGTCCTCAACATAATGGAGTTTCTTTTTTCTTAACAGTTCAGAGAAAATACAGTTTAGAGCGGCCTTGTACATTTTTTTATTAATTTTTTTATTATAATTTTTATTTTGTGCCGCAAATGTTACGCCACCTGTTCTCCATATCGGCGATCTAGTTGTTCCTGCTCTCGCTCGACCAGATCCTTTTTGAGGTCTCGGTTTTGCCCCACCACCACTAACAGAAGATCTATTTTTTTGTCCTTTCGTGCCTGAGCGATGATTGGTCATATAATCTACAGTGACTTGATGAACCAATGCCTCATTGAAATCTCTATTAAATAATTTGGTTAAATCTATTTTTGCCATTAGCTTTTATTATCCTCGCTTGGTGTTGCTTCTTTTGGTGTATCTTTTTCTGAGGATATTGATTTTGAATCTGAGGGTTGAGTTTTATTATCTTCTTTTGAAGGTAACTTACCTTCTGTTTGCAAATCTTCTGATAGTACCTTCTTTAATGTATATTTTTTTTGAGTATGTTTGATGACTACTTTCGCACCATCATGTCCCGGAATAGAACCTTTTACTAAAATAACGTTATCTTCTTCTATTATTTTGACGATAATTAAATTTTGTATTGTATTTTTAACATTTCCTAATTGCCCTGGCATTTTTTTACCTTTAAATACTCTGCCTGGATCTTGACATTGACCTGTAGAACCAAGTGCGCGGTGGGATAGTGAGTTACCATGTGTTGCATCTTGTGTTTTGAAGTGATGCCTTTTAACCCCACCCTGAAAACCTTTACCAATTGTTGTACCTGTAATGTCAACATGCTCACCCTCTTTAAAGATATCAAGATTGAGGGATTGACCAACTTTCAGATTATCAAGTTCACCCTCATTTAATCTAAACTCAACTAAACCCTCCCCAGGATTTAAGGAGTTCTTTTTGTAATGACCCAATAAAGGCTTTGATAACTTGTTCTCTCTTTTGGAACCATATGAAATTTGAACAGCTTCATAGCCATCTTTTTCTAGTGTTTTGATTTGTGTGATTATATTTGGGCCTAGCGAAATTGCTGTGACTGGAACAGATATCCCCGAACTATCAAAAATTCTTGTCATACCGGCTTTACGCCCAATCATGCCTAGACTCATTTTATTATCCTCAAAATGATAAAGTTAATACGTTATTTTTAGTAAAATGTGCTGAATTTTAACATAAAATTT
>MDTA01188710.1_pt1 | contig 15645 bp, 13 predicted proteins | sample 811151 | NCBI WGS metagenome assembly MDTA01 (sample SAMN05326648, study PRJNA326480) | marine metagenome | isolation source: seawater | place: Indian Ocean: South | collected 2010 | reverse complement strand
TATAGAAGTAGGACATATATTTTATTTTGGTGATAAATATTCAAAACCAATGGGAGCCTCAGTTGATTTACCAGGTGGAAAAAAAGATTTTGTGAAAATGGGATCTTATGGAATAGGTGTGTCTAGATTAGTAGGGGCAATTATTGAAGCAAAATATGATGAAAAAAAAGAAATTATGAAATGGCCAATTTCTGTTGCTCCTTATGATATTTCTATAATACCAATGATAAATAAAAATGATAAGTCTGCATTAGACAAAGCAAATAAGATTAATGTTGAATTAGAAAAAAATAATATTGAATCAATTATAGATGACACCGAAGATAATTTTTCATCGAAAATGAAAAGAATGAATTTAATAGGCGCTCCATTTCAAATTATTATTGGTAAAAATTTTGATGGAGAATTGATTGAATTCAATGAAGTAGGAAAACAAACAAAAAAAATTAAATTAGCTGAAATAATCAAAATTATTAAAGAACAAAAAGTAAAAAATTGATTTCCATATTAGAAAAAGAAATTACATTAAGATTTTTAAAAGCCAGAAAAAAGGATGGTTTTTTAAATGTAATATCAATTTTTTCATTTATAGGAATAAGTTTAGGAGTTGCTGTTTTAATAATAGTAATGTCTGTAATGAACGGATTTAGGACCGAGTTAATTAATAAAATTGTAGGTTTTAATGCACATATTACAGTAAATCCGTACGAAAAAAAAATAGATACAAATAAATTAAATAAATCAAATTTAAATTTTATTTCTAAAAATTTAATTTTTACTAACTCTGGAGAAGCTGTTATTATTAAAAAAGATGTTTCTAAAGGCATTGTTTTAAGAGGCTATTTAAGAGAAGATTTTCCAAAATTAGATATTATAAAAAATGAAAATTTTTCAGGTGTAAAAAATAATTTATCAAAAAATTTTATTTCAATTGGAAAAGAATTAAGCTTTACACTTGGTCTTAATATTGGCGATGATTTTACAATTATGTCATCATCAGGTATTGAGACAATAATAGGAAACTTGCCAAAACAAAAGACTTTTACAGTAATATCTATTTTTGAAAGTGGTTTAGCAGATTTTGATAATAATATAGCTTTTATAAATTTAGAAACTTTAGAAGAATTTTTAAGTTTTGATAAAAACGAAAGAAACTTAGAAATTTATTTAAAAGATCCGAAAAATATTCTATTTCAAAAACAAATTGTTCAAGATATTTTTCCCAATGAATTAGTTTATAGTTGGTCTGATATGAACAGTTCATTATTCTCAGCTCTAAAAGTTGAGAGAAATGTTATGTTTATAATCCTGTCTTTGATAATTGTTGTGGCAGCTTTCAATATTATATCAGGACTTACAATTTTGGTAAAAAACAAAACAAGAGATATTGCAATTTTAAAATCTATAGGTGTTTTAAATAAATCAATTGTAAAAATATTCTTTTTGGTTGGTGTAACAATAGGAACATCGGCTACAATTTTTGGAATTATCCTAGGTGTTGTTTTTTCAATATATGTTGAAAATTTACGTCAATTTTTGAGCTCAATTTTTGGTATAACTTTATTCCCGGAGGAAATTTATTTTTTGAGTACAATGCCATCAGAAATAAATCCTTCTTCAATTTTTATCATTTCGTTAAGTTCAATCTTAATTACAATAATTGTATCTATATTTCCGGCATTAAAAGCTGCCAAATTAGATCCCATAAAAACATTAAAATATGAATAATTTAATAAAACTATCAAAGATAGAAAAAACATTTAACGAATTTAAAAAAATAAAAGTTTTAAAAAAAATTTCTTTTATTTTTAAAAAAGGTATGATTTACTCTTTAATGGGTCCATCAGGATCTGGTAAATCTACTTTACTAAACTTAATTTCATTAATTGATAGGCCTAGTTCTGGATCTATAACAATAGAGCGAAATACTATTGATTTTAATAATTCTAATAAAAATGATATTTTAAGAGCAAAAAAAATTGGCATCATATACCAACAAGATAATTTGCTTAATGATTTTACAGCACTTGAAAATATTTATTTAGCAAGCTTAGCTGCAGGAAATAATAAAGATATATCATTATTGAAAGCAAAAAATTTATTAAAAAAAGTTGGTCTTTTGAATAGATCAGACCATTTTCCTTCACAGCTTTCAGGAGGTGAAAAACAAAGGGTATCAATTGCTAGAGCATTAATAAATGATCCCCAGATCATTTTAGCAGATGAACCGACAGGAAGTTTGGATCTTGAAACAGCAAAAGATATTTTTGGAATTCTTAAAAAACAGATAAATCCAAACCGATTAATAATATTTGCAACTCATAATAGATTTTTTGCCAATAAGTCAGATTGCTTATTAGAAATAGTTAATGGTAATATCAAAACCATTAATGAGTGAGTCTAAAATTAAAAAATTTAATCATTTAAAGATACATTCACAATACTCAATATGTGAAGGAGCAATTAAAATTGATGATTTAAAAGACTTTAGCAAAGAGAATAAATTAAAATCACTAGCTTTATGTGACACTATAAATTTATGTGGTGCTTTAGAATTTTCTGAAAAAATATCAAAAATAGGAACTCAACCAATTATAGGTACTCAAATAAATTTTAAGTTTGGAGATATTATAGGCCTCTTACCTTTATATGCTTTAAATGAACACGGTTATAAAAGGATTATTGAATTATCATCCCTTTCTTATCTTAAAAATGACAAACTTTCAGAACCACATTTAGATTTTGACGAATTGCTTTCAAAAAATGAAGGTATTGCAATTTTTTCTGGAACAATTAATGGATTATTTGGTCAATTATTTGATAAAGCTAAATTTTCTGAAATTGAAAAGTTATATTCTAAATTAAAAGAAAAATATAATGACTTATTTTATATTGAAATACAAAGGCATGGTGATCAAAATGAAACTATTTTTGAAAAGTTTAATTTGTCTAAATCTCTAGAACTCGAAATACCATTGATTGCCACTCATGAGGTTTTTTATCTTAATAAAGATATGCACGAGGCGCACGATGCTTTAATTTGTATTAAAAATAAAACATATGTAAATGAAAAAAATCGAATAAAATTTACTGACCAACATTATTTAAAGAATGATTTAGAAATGTCTAAATTATTTGTAGATTTACCTGAAGCGCTTGAAAATAATTATAATTTTCCTTATCGATGTAGTTTTAGGCCATTATTTTCCAAACCAATATTACCAAATATCAGTACTGAAAAAAATGGTGATGCTGAAGAAACATTAAAAAAAGACTCTTTAGCTGGTTTAAAAGATAAATTTATGAAGATTTTTAAAATTGATAACAAAAAATTTTCAACTAATAAAAAATTCCTAATTTATAAAGATAGATTAGACCATGAGCTTGATATTATAATTGAGATGAAATATGCAAGCTATTTTTTAATAGTATCAGATTATATTAAATGGGCAAAAAAAAATGATATTCCAGTTGGACCTGGTAGAGGCTCTGGAGCTGGTTCATTAGTTGCATGGTGTCTATCAATTACTGATGTAGACCCAATACAATTTAATTTAATTTTTGAAAGATTTTTAAATCCTGATCGTATTTCAATGCCAGATTTTGACATAGATTTTTGTGAAGAAAAAAGAGATTTGGTATTTGAATATTTAACTAAAAAATACAAAGATAGTGTTGCTCATATAATTACTTTTGGGAAATTAAAAGCTAGAATGGTTATAAGAGATGTAGGTAGAGTTTTAGGTCTTTCGTACGGTTTTGTTGATAGTATCTCAAAAATGATACCTTTCGATCCTTCTCGACCACAAAATTTAACAGAGTGTATCGCAGGAGAACCAAGACTTCAAAAGTTAATTAAGGATGATTTAAGAGTAAAAAAATTAACTGATCTTTCATTAAAATTAGAGGGTTTAAATCGTAACGTGGCAACTCATGCAGCAGGAGTAGTTATTGCTGACAAAAAATTGAATGAAGTTGTCCCACTTTACAAAGACGCAGCATCAAATTTATTATTACCATCAACTCAATTTGATATGTATTCAGCTGAAAATGCAGGACTAATCAAATTTGACTTTTTAGGTTTGAAAACTTTAACCGTAATAAACAATACTCAAAAATTGATTAACATGAAAGATAAAGAATTTAATATTGAAGATATTAGTTTTGAAGATCAGAATGTATTTAAATTGTTATCCTCAGGAAAAACAGTTGGATTATTTCAAATTGAAAGTGCAGGTATGAGAGAAGCATTAATGCAAATGAAACCGAACCATATTGAAGATATTATTGCTCTGGTAGCATTATATAGACCCGGTCCTATGAGTAATATTCCGACTTATAATGATTGTAAACATGGAAAGCAAAAACCAGACTATTTACATCCCTTATTAGAGGAAATTTTGAAACCAACATATGGTGTAATAATTTATCAGGAACAAGTTATGCAGATAGCTCAAAAATTATCTGGTTTTACAGCTGGTCAAGCAGATATTTTAAGAAGAGCAATGGGTAAAAAAAAAAGAGTTGAGCTAGAAAAACAAAAACTTAATTTTATAAATGGAGCAGTTAAAAATGGAATTGATAAAGAGGTTGCTGCAGGAATTTTTTTGAAAATTGAACCATTTGCTGAATATGGTTTCAACAAAAGTCACGCTGCTGCTTACGCAATAATATCTTATCAAACTGCATTTTTAAAAACATATTTTCCCAAAGAATTTATGGCTGCATCTATGACTATGGATATTTCTAATCAAAATAAATTAAGCGAATTCTTCGAGGAATTGAAAAGATTAAATATAGAAGTTCAAAGACCTGACATAAATGAATGTTTTGCAGATTTTAGATCAGATGGAAAAAAACTTTATTATGCTTTAGGTGGAATTAAAGCTGTTGGTTATGAAGCTGTATCCAATATTGTTAATGAAAGATTAGCTAATGGTAGATTTAAATCAATCAAAGACTTCTTGAATCGTGTAAATCCAAAAGACATAAATAAATTACAATTAGAAGGTTTAGTAAAAGCTGGTGCTTTTGATAATTTATATCAAAATAGACAGGCTTTATTTAATTCAATACCAAATTTTATTTCAAAATCAAAAAAGATTTTTGAAAATAAATCTACAAATCAAAAAAATTTATTTGCTGACAATGAGGATACTGAGGATGATATAGTTTCAAAAAGTGATGACTGGGAATTTGAAGAAAGACTCTCAAAAGAATTTGAAGCAGTTGGTTTTTTTGTTTCCAATCATCCACTAAACCAATTTAAAGAAATTTTTAATGATTATGCAATAATAGATTATTTAGAATTTGACACAAATAATCAAATTAAAACAGGAAACGTTGCAGCTACATTATTAAAGATATATGAGAGAAAGACTTCTAAAGGTACATCATATGCAGTAATTAAAATGACAGATTTGAGTAGTGTATTTGAATTATTTATTTTTTCAGAAATGTTGGAACTAAATAGAGAAATTCTTAAGGAGGGAAATTCTTTAATATTAACTCTGTTAAAAAATACCTCAAGTGAAGAAAATAGATTTAGAAGAATAAATGTTCAAAAAATCGCTTCATTAAAAAACTTATTTAATTCCCATATATCTAAAATAACATTTACGGTAAATTCAAATAAACAGATTGATGAAATATCGAAATATTTAAACGAAGAGGGTTCTACTTCAGTAAATATTAATTATGTTGAAGGAGATCAAAATCTAATTTTTCAATTGAAAAATAAAAGAAATGTAGATCGAGAATCAGTAAATTTACTTAGAAATGAGCAAATTTTATCAATTATAGAGTAAATTATACTTGATATGTTAATAAATATTTGTAAATACAGCATATTAAATTAACACGCACACAGTAATTGGTTTTAGACCTCCGGTCCTTAATTGGCAACTACTGTGGTGGCTTAACCGGGAATAAATTATGAAGATACCAAATATAACAATTCAACAATTATTGGAAGCAGGAGTACATCTTGGTCATAAAACCTTAAGATGGAACCCAAAAATGAAAAAATACATTTTTGGAAAAAGAGACTCAATACATATCATTGACTTAACTCAAACATTAGAACTAGTCAAAGTCGCTTTAGAAAAAATTTATGAAACAATTTCAAATAATGGAAAAATTCTTTTTGTATCAACAAAAAAACAAGCATCAGAAGCAATAGCTGAAGTTGCTAAAGAAACAGATCAATATTTTGTAAATTATAGATGGCTTGGTGGTATGCTTACTAACTGGGGAACAATTTCAAATTCTATAAAAAAATTAAAAAAACTTGAAATCGATTTAGTTTCTGAGAATAGAGGTTTCACAAAAAAAGAACTGCTTAAAATGAGTGTAAGTAAAGATAAGTTGCAAAGATCATTGGGTGGAATATCTGAGATGACAAAAATTCCAGATTTAGTATTTATTATAGACACTAATTATGAATCTTTAGCTATTCAAGAGTCAGTTAAGTTAGGAATACCGATTATAGCTATTTTAGATAGTAATTCAAATCCTGATGGAATAGATTATCCAATTCCAGGCAATGATGATGCTAGAAGAGCAATAGATCTTTATTGTAATTTAATTAAGGAAACAATCATTTCAGCTAAAAAAACTGCACCTAAAATTGATACGGTTAAAGAAAAAGAAAAGATTAAGGATACTGAAAAAAATAAAACTGTTGCTGAAAAAGATAGGGAAAAATTAGAAAAGAAATTTTCTAAAACGAAAGAAAAAAATCTTAATTAAGATGAGTGATATAGAAAAAGTTAAAAAACTTCGAGAGGCAACCGGAGCTGGATTTAAAGATTGTAATTTAGCAATTAAAGAGTCTAATGGCGACCTAGATAAAGCTGTTGAAATTTTAAGAATAAAAGGTGTTTCGAAAGCATCAAAAAAAATGTCTCGAAGTGCAAATGAAGGAGTTGTAGCTGTTAGTGGGGATAATAAAAAAACTTCAATTATTGAGGTTAATTGTGAAACTGATTTTGTCGCAAAAAATAATGATTTTATAACTTTCGTAAAAGAATTGAGTGAGTTGAATAACGAAAAAAATTCAAATTTAGAAGAGCTTAAAAAATCTAAAATGAAAAACGGTGAAACTGTAGAAGATAATCTCGTATCTTTAATTGCAAAAATAGGTGAGAAAATCACAATTGGAAAAACTAAAACAATTTCAAATTCTTCTTCTAATAACTACCAATATCTTCATACAGTAGTAAAAGATAATTTAGCCAAATTAGCTGTAGTTGTTTCTTTGGAAACAAAAGTCAATTCAGAGATTGTTAAAAATTTTGGAAAACAATTGTCTATGCATATAGCTGCATCAAATCCACTTGCTTTAGAATCTAAATTAATTGATAAATCTATTATTGATAAAGAACAGGAATTAGTTGCTGAAGAATTAAAAAATTCTGGCAAACCAGAAGATATTGCAAAAAAAATAAGTGTTGGAAAAATGAAAAAATTTATGGAAGAAAATGCTCTTTTAACTCAAGCATGGGTAATGGAACCTAAAAAAAAAGTAAAAGATATCTTAAATGAATTGGCCATTAGTGATTTGAAAATAAAGTAGTTTAGTAGAATTAAAATAGGCGAATAAATGTTCAACGAAAAATCTCACAGCTTGAAGATGGACAAAACAATAGAGATATTTTCAAAAGAATTATCATCTTTAAGAACTGGTAGAGCTAATGCAGCAATGTTAGATCTAGTTAAAGTTGATGTGTATGGTCAACAAATGCCAATAAATCAGATTGCAAGTATTACAACACCAGAACCAAGAATGATAAATATTCAAGTATGGGACCAAAATAATGTTAATTTAATTGACGCTGCAATAAAAAAATCAGAGTTAGGATTGAACCCCCAAATTGATGGGCAATTAATTAGACTACCAATACCTGAATTGAATGAAGAGAGAAGGACTGAGCTAAAGAAAATGATAAAGTCAATGGGAGAAAAGTGTAAAGTTTCAATTAGAAACATAAGGCGAGACGCAAACGAGGAATTGAAAAAATTACTTAAAACTAAAGAATTAAGTGAAGATCAAGAAAAAATTTTTGAAAAAAATGTTCAAAATATAACAGATCAACATATCAAATTAGTAGATGAAAAGATTTCATCTAAAGAAAAAGAAATAATGACAATATGAACCCATTGAGACATGTAGCCATTATTATGGATGGCAATGGAAGATGGGGTTTAAAAAATAAAAATTCTCGTAACGCAGGTCATAAAGCAGGATTAAATACTGTAGAAAAAATTATAAAACAAACAATTAAAAACAAGATAAGTTTTTTAACTTTATTTGCTTTTTCTACAGAAAATTGGAAACGTCCAAAAAAAGAGATAAATTTTTTATTTAGTTTATTAGAGAACTTTTTAAAAAAAAGAATTGAAGAGCTTCATAGTCAAAATATAAAACTTAAGATTTTAGGATCTAAAAAATTTTCATCAAAATTAAATAAGCTTTTGAATAAATCTGAAAAAAAAACTTCAAAAAATACCAAGTTACAAATTAATCTTGCATTAAATTATGGCTCTAAATCTGAGTTAATAGAGGCTTTTAAAAAAATGAAAAAAAATAAAAGTATAATTAATGAAAAAAACTTGAGTAAAAATTTACAAACTAGGAATATACCAGATCCTGATTTATTAATTAGAACTGGTGATACTAAAAGACTAAGCAATTTTTTGTTGTGGCAGCTTGCTTATTCCGAAATCTTTTTTGAAAAAAAGTTATGGCCTGCCTTCAATGAAAAGGACTATAATAGAATAATTAAGGAGTACAAAAATATTAAACGAAATTTTGGTAAAATATGATTAGTAAAGAATTACAAAAAAGAATATTAAGTTCAATTATTTTAATACCAACAGCAGTATTTGTTATTATTCAAGGACATACACTTTTCATATTTTTTTTAAGTCTTGTTTTTTTAATTACAAGTTATGAGTGGGTTGTAATGAGTAAAAAAAATGATTTATTGAAACTTTTTGGAATAATTTTTTTACTTTTTTCATTTTATACAGCATTCAAATTTAGAGATAATGAAAATTATAAAGATTTTTTATTTATTATAACAATCTGTATTTTTACAGATATAGGTGGTTATATTTTTGGAAAAATATTGAAAGGACCTAAATTAACTAGGATTAGTCCAAAAAAAACATTTTCAGGGTTTTTTGGTGGTTTAGTTATGTCTCTAATGGCAGGCTTATTTTTTAATAACTATGTATTTAGTGACAATAAACTTTATGATGAAGATTTAATTATTTCTATAATTATTCTATCTATCTCTATAATTAGCCAAATAGGAGATTTGATAATTTCTTATTTCAAGAGAAAAGCGAAAATAAAAGATACAGGAAAAATTTTGCCAGGTCACGGAGGTTTACTTGATAGAATTGATGGTATGATTTTTGCATTTCCATTTGTCTATCTACTTAAGATTATATGAAAAAAAAAATTGCAATCCTTGGCTCAACAGGTTCAATTGGTAAAACAACTTTAGATATAATTTCTGAAAATAGAAAGTCATTTAAATTAATACTAATCTCAACAAATAAAAATTTTAAGAAATTATTTTTTCAAGTGAAGAAGTTTAAAGTAAAAAATGTAATTATTCATGATAAGAAAACTTTTGTAGATAAAAAAAATTTTTTTATTAAAAAAAAAATAAATATTTTTAATTCTGTAAATGAATTTAAAAAATTCAATAAAACAAAGATTAATTATGTAATGAGTGCTATTACAGGAATTAATGGATTAAAACCTACACTTGAAATTATTAATATTACTGACGAAATTGCTATTGCTAATAAAGAGTCTATTATATGTGGTTGGAACTTGATTTCCAGTTTATTGAAAAAACATAAAACAAAATTTATTCCAATCGATTCTGAACATTTTTCAATTTCAAAACTTATTAAAGATGAAAAAAATGATAATATTAAAAAAATTTATATTACTGCGTCTGGAGGTCCTTTTTTAAATATGAAAAATTCTAAACAAAGTAAATTTAATCCTAAAAATGCAATTAAACATCCTACATGGAAAATGGGAAAAAAAATTTCAATAGACTCAGCAACACTGATAAATAAAGTTTTTGAATTAATTGAAGCAAAAAAAATTTTTAATATTAATTATTCGAAATTCAAGATAATTATTCAACCTACATCATATGTTCACGCGATAATTGATTTTAATAATGGAGTAAGTAAAATTTTAACACATCCGACCTCAATGAAAATACCAATTTACAATTCACTAAAAAATGATTTTAAAGAAAATAGTTTTTCAAATAATTTAGATCTAAGTTTGATAAATAATTTAAGATTTCAAAATATTGATAATAAAAAGTTTCCCATTGAAAAAATAATTAAGATGATACCAAAAAAGGACAGCTTATTTGAAACAGTATTAGTTAGTGCAAATGATGTTCTTGTTGAGATGTTTTTGGAAAAAAAAATTAATTTTTTTGATATATATAAAAATTTAATTAAGATATTAAGTTTAAAAGAGTTTAAAAAATTTAAGCAACTAAAACCTAAAAACTTAGAACAAATCACTATTTTAAGCCGCAATGTAAGATTGAAAACGTCTTCTTTAAGTGTAAGATCACAAAATTAATTTATGAAAAATTTATTGTTCTCTATAATATTTTTTATTCTAATGTTAAGCATTAAAGCTAATGCTGTAATAATTAATGAGCTTGAGATTAAAAATAACGAGAGAGTTTCAAAAGAAACAATCTCAACTTATGGTAAAATAATCTTAAATAAAGATTACAGCCAAAGTGATTTAAATTTAATAATCAAAAACTTATATGATACAAATTTTTTTAATAACATTTCTTTATCTGTTGAAGGAAACAAACTTATTTTAGATATAGATGAAAACAAAATAATTCAAAAAGTAATTATTGAAGGAATAAAATCTTCTCAAATGGAGGAAGCAATTTTAAAAAATCTTTTTTCAAAAGATAAAGCTCCTTTCCTTTTAGAAAAAGTTAAAAATGATCAAATTAGAATTAAAAACTCTTTAACTTATTTAGGTTATTATATGTCTAATGTTTCATCAAGGATTCAAGAAAATAATAACAACACAGTAAACCTATTTTTTGACATAGAATTAGGTGAAAAATCAAAAATTTCTAAGATTGAATTTATAGGAGACAAAAAAATAAAAGATCGAACTTTAAGAAGTGTAATTACTTCTGAAGAAGCAAAATTCTGGAAATTTATTTCTAAAAATAAATATGTTAACGAGTCCACAATAGAAAGAGATAAGAGATTACTTAAAAATTTTTATCTTAACAAAGGATATTTCAATGTAGATGTACAATCAGCTACAGTAAAATTCTTTGATGATAAATCTTTTAAATTAACTTTTAAAATAGATGCAGGAGAAGTATTTAAAATCAATAAAACTAAACTCGAACTCCCAATTGATTATGATGAAAATAATTTTAATGAAGTAAATGAAGAATTGGATAAATTAATTGGTAAAACCTACTCTTTATTTAAAGTAAATAAAGTAATTGATGAAATAGATAAAATATCTTTATCACGTCAATTTGATTTTATAAATGCTGACCTTACAGAGACAATTGTTGATGATAATAAACTTGATTTAACTTTTACAATTAGTGAAAGTGAGAGATTTTATGTTGAACGTATAAATATATTTGGCAATAACATAACTTTTGAAAATGTAATAAGAAATAGACTAGAAATTGACGAAGGCGATCCATTTAATGAATTACTTAATGCAAGATCTATAAATAATATTAGAGCAACAAATTTGTTTGCAAAAGTCAATTCTGAGATTACTGATGGAACTGAAATTGGTACTAAAATATTAAATATTACTGTTGAAGAAAAACCAACAGGTGAAATCTCCATTGGAGCTGGAGCAGGTACTGAAGGAGGTACTTTAGGTTTTTCAGTATCTGAAAATAATTTTCTCGGTAAAGGTGTAAAATTAGCTACTGCTTTGAAATTAACTGAGGATACCGTAAAAGGAAGTTTTTCAGTTACGAATCCAAACTTTAATTACTCTGGTAAAGCATTATCAACTTCTTTTGAAAGAACTAGTGTAGATAAGATAACTGATAATGGCTATGAAGTTGATAAGACAGGTTTTTCTTTTGGTACAGGTTATGAACAATTTGAAAATGTTAGATTCACTCCAAAACTTTCAAATTACTACGAAGATTTGAAAACTAGCTCAATAGCTAGCTCAACACTTAAAAAACAAGCAGGAAGCTATATAGAAAGTAAATTTTTCTATACTTTAGATTACGATATGAGAAATCAAAAATATCAACCGTCTGATGGTTTTAGAAGTATATTTAGACAAGGGGTTCCATTATATTCTGATGAGTATGCCTTAAGTAATACTTATGATTTCAAAAAATGGTACAAGCTTCCAAATGAAATGGTAACAAGTTTTAATATCTATGGTGGGATTGTGCAGTCTTTGAATGGTGAGGACGTAAGAATAACAAATCGAAATTTTTTACCTAGAAACAAATTAAAAGGATTTAACACAAGAAATATTGGACCAGTAGATAATACAGATTATGTGGGTGGTAATTATGCAGCTGCGGTTAATTTTGACACAACATTACCTATGGTTTTTCAAACTTTAGAAAATGTTGATTTAAGATATTTTGTCGATGTAGCCAATCTTTGGGGAGTTGATTATTCAAGCTCAGTGGATCAATCAAACACTATTAGATCTTCAACAGGATTTGTTGTTGACTGGTTTACTCCTATTGGTCCCTTAAATTTTTCATTATCCCAAGATTTATCTAAAGCACCAGACGATAGAACAGAATCATTTCAATTTAACTTAGGCACAACATTTTAATTAATGATAAGGATAATTTTACCAATCTTTTTTTTTATTATTGTTTTTAGTAAATTTTCTTATGCTAATGAAAAAATAGTTTTTATTGATATTGATAGAGTAATTTATGAGTCCGATTTAGGTAAGAAAATAGCTAAAAAAATGGATAGTGATTTCAAAAAAGAGGAAAACAAACTTAATAAAATTGAAAAAGACCTAAAAAAAAAAGAGGAAGATATTGTAAAACAAAAAAATATTTTGTCTGAGGAAGAATTGAATAAAAAAGTAAAATCACTTAGAGAAGAAATTAGTAAATTTAAAAATGATAGAAATTCATTACTTAAAAAATTTCAACAAGAAAAATTAAGAAAAGTTAATAAGATGGTTGATGCTTTAAACAGAATTTTATCTCAATATGCTGCCAATGAGTCTATTGATATTATCGTTCAAAAAAAGAATATTGTAATTGGAAAGTCAGATCTTGATATTACTGATAAAATATTAAAAATATTCAATAAAAATGTAACGAGCCTAAAAGATTAGTTTTAAGATGTCTGAAATTAATAAATTAAATAAACAAGATATTGAAAATCTTTTACCTCATAGAGAACCTATGCTTTTAATTGATGAATTAATTAATATAAAAAAACTTCATTCTGCCACAGCTATTATGCATGTTAAAAAAGATGCATTTTATGTCAACGGCCATTTCCCAGATCAACCAGTAATGCCTGGTGTTTTAATAGTCGAAGCTTTTGGACAGGCAGCTGCTGCTTTGACTGCGCATGGTATTGATAAAAAAGAATATGATAATAAATTAGTTTTTTTAATGAGTGTAGAAAAAGCTAGATTTAGAAATCCAGTAATTCCTGATTGTAAACTAGAATTAAACATTGAGGCCATAAGATCACATGGACGTGTGTGGAAATACAAAGGTGAGGCCTTTGTTTCAGGTAAAAAAATGGCTGATGCTCAATGGTCAGCTACTATAGTAGATAGAAAATAATTAGTAACAATAGTTGATACAAAGAATATCAAAACTTTTGATAGATATTCTTTTATGTTAAATCCGTTTTTTAAAAATGTTGGTCCTTTTTATATAGAAAAATTATTAAATAAGACCAATATTGAGAATAAAGAAAATTTTAAAAAAGATAAAATCTATAATGTTTCTGATTTAGCATTTGCTACTGATAAGGATTTAACTTTTTTTCATTCAAAGAATTATTCTGAATTAGCATCAAAAACAAAAGCCTCTTACTGTGTTACTTTAGATAATCTTTCTCAATTTCTACCTAGTTCATGTAAAAAAATTATTGTTAAGAATGTATTATTAACAATGGCAAAAATTACAAAAGAATTTTATCCAAAATCAATAGTTGATGACTTTGATGATTCTGTAAAAGATATTTCTAAAACATCTTTTAAAAAGAAAGTAAAGTTTGGAAAAAATGTTTTGATAGGTAAAAATGTAAAAATGGGGAAAAATTGTTTAATTGGTCATAATACAATTATAGAAAAAAATGTAATTATTGGTTCAAATTGTTCTATTGGTTCTAATGTAATTATTAGAAATACAATAATCAAAGACAATGTAAGTATCTTAGATGGATGTATCATTGGAAAAAAAGGTTTTGGTTTTTTTCCAAATAATGAAAAAAATGTAAGATATCCTCATATTGGAATTGTAATAATAAACGAAAACTGTGAAATTGGATGCGGCTCTACAATTGATAGGGGCTCACTATCAAATACAATAATTGGTAAGAATACATATTTAGATAATCAAGTACATGTAGCTCATAATAACAAAATTGGTGATAACTGTATTATTGCTGGTCAAGTTGGTTTTGCTGGAAGCTCTACTTTAGGTAATAACGTTATGATTGGTGGTCAAGCAGGTGTTTCAGGTCATTTAAAAGTTGGAAACAATGTCCAAATCGGAGGTGGCAGTGGTGTAATACAAGATATTCCTGACAATACTAAAGTTATGGGATACCCAGCAAAAAATTTAAGAGAATTTATAAAAGACAATAGATGATAGATAAAACTGCAATTATAGATTCAAAAGCCAAATTACATAAGAATGTTCAGATAGGTCCTTATTGTGTAATAGGTGCTGATGTTGAGATCGGTGAAAATACAGTTATTCAATCACATGTAAATATTTCTGGAAATGTTAAAATTGGCAAAGGGAATAAGATATACCCCTTTGTCTCCATTAATGACCCACAAGATTTAAAATATGCCGGTGAACTAACCACTCTTATTATAGGAGATAACAACAAGATCAGAGAATATGTAACTATAAACCCAGGGACAGTTGGCGGAGGCGGCAAAACAATTATTGGAAATAATTGTTTATTTATGATTTCATCACACATTGCTCATGATTGTAAAGTAGGAAATAATGTAATAATTGCTAACAATGTTCCTTTGGGTGGCCATGCAATTATCGAAGATAATGTTGTAATAGGAGGAAACTCTGCAGTTCAACAATTCACAAGAATTGGTAAAATGGCAATGATTGGTGGAATGACAGGTGTATTACATGACGTAATTCCTTATGGATTGTCTACTGGAAATAGAAACTCTTTACAAGGATTAAACTTAATTGGGTTAAGAAGAGCTAAGTTTGAAAATAAAGATATCTTAGGTTTAAGTGAAGCTTACAAGGAGATTTTTGCTACAAAGAATATTAATGACAATATAAGTAAATTGAATGGTTCTTTTCAAGAAAACCCATTAGTCAAGAATGTTATTGATTTTATAACAAAGGATAAAAAAAG
>MDTA01215880.1_pt1 | contig 15647 bp, 17 predicted proteins | sample 811151 | NCBI WGS metagenome assembly MDTA01 (sample SAMN05326648, study PRJNA326480) | marine metagenome | isolation source: seawater | place: Indian Ocean: South | collected 2010 | reverse complement strand
TTATTTCATTACTATTCAAAATCACTAAATTGATATTTAAATATTCTTTAATTAAATTAATAATTAAAAAGTCTCCCCAATATTCATCACCTCCACGAACTAATAATTCTTTAAAATCAATATATGTCATTTCATGGGGATCCCAATCTTCTTCAAAATCTCCGACCCCATGAAAGATACAATAAAATTCAATTAATTCAGTATATCTCTCCTCCGTTAATGCATCAGCTATCCCCTTCCTTAAATCACTTGCATTGTATTCTTCTTCATTTAAAACATAACTTATACAGTGAAATAAACAATCTCCATTGCTACCACAATCCAATGATCCATACAATGAATTATTATTCGGTTTTTCTAGGTAAGAATTTAATTTTTTAATCCATTGTTTATGAAGCTTTTCCCAACCATAATCTTTTAATATTCGATGCCAATTATGATTTTTGATTACCTTCTCTTTCCCATTTTCTTCATAGAATAATTTATCTTGATAACAAAAAACATTCCCTGTTAAATATTTTTTTACTTCCATATTATTTTATTATAATTATTTTATCTTACCTTTAATTCTTAATAATATTTACATGATTTTTGAATTTTCTTAACTCCCCCCTTTATAATATCCCAATCTTCTTCTTGTTTCGTATCATTTACAACTGATTCTCTCTTATTTAATGAAGAACTAAACTTCCAGATTAGAGTTTTTAAATATTCTTTCTTATATCTAGGATAATATTGCTGTATTCGATCAATAATATAACGATTACAATGGAAATCATTTGCTTCATAGATCCAATCCTTCTTACTTAGATTACTCATAAATGGCTTTACAAGTGGTATTTTTGAAGTTTGAATATGAATGTCATTTCTTAAAATTAATCCAAGATAATACTCAATCATTTGCATATCTCCTTTCATACCACCATATGCTTTTCTAAATCGTAATGTTTTTAAAAGTATATTAACCTCGTCAGTAGTATTTCTTTCATCCCATTCGTATTCATCTTCTTCTTTCAAATAATGTGTTTTAAGAGTTTCGTTTGATAAATAATACACAACTCCCAATAACCATTTCATCATTTCGATTTTTAATGGAAACTTTTTAGAATCAGCAATCATTAACCAGACAATCACTACAATTGATTCATGAATTGTTACGTCTTCTAACATAATAATAGGAAGCCTTCTTAAGAAAGATGTGCAATCTAAATCAATCAGATGTTTTGCGGTTTGAACAGATTTAATATCATCCATTCGTCGAACACTCTTTTGTAAATGTGACAACAGATATTGATTCTTAGTATACTCTAACTTTGGAGGAGGATAATACGTTCTAAAATCGGGATTGATATTTCCACAAAGGATATATTTATCTTTTTTTATTTTAAATGGTATTTGAAAATTAATTTCTTGAGGTTCATCTTTGAGTAATTCAATCTTATTTGGTCTTTTATCTAACCACTCTAAATAAAAGAACATAGTTTTAAAAAAATATTAAAAAATCAAAATCAAATTTAGAATTATTTATCACAAGTGTCATCATTATCCATAGTTGATAAATAAGTATCTTCTCCTAAACGATTAAATGGTTCTAGTATATTCTGCATAGGGTCTTTATGGACATTTTCCCAACGATTTTTTACTTGTCCACGTAATAAACTGGGTGGATTATTGAGTAATGAACTTTCTTGATGAAAGAATCCATCTTCAAGATTGATATACTTCAATATTTTATTTTCATCGGGTTTATAATGTGTATTTGGATCGTTTGAATTCTTCCTTGTAAGTCCCATTAATTCTGAATCTACATCCACTAAACTTTGATCATCGAGTAAAGCACCTCCTATTTTTTGAATACGGGCAGTTGGTGCCCATGGATAAACAGGGGTCCCTTCTGCTTTAATAGCATTGCGATGATAATAACCCGGTCCAAGGGATTGAGCAGTAGCTTGCTTTTCAAGTCCTTCATTTATCTGTGCAAATTCGTCCATTATAATATTTATATTATATTTTATTTTTATTTAAACTTTTTGTTGAACTCTTTTCATATAATCAAGGTTACGGACAATCTGTCTTGTAGGTAATCCACCTCTAACCCATGAATCCATTGATTCTTCGGGTATGATATTCTTAGTATCTTGAATCTCTGTTTCTAATTTAGCAAGCATAGGAGTAATAGAATAAGGTAAAGTTGTGGATCCAGATAATGCATTACATGGACGTTGTTCAGTTGTCATATCACTGTCTCTGAGTTCAGTTTCAGCATCCACATTATAAACACCTTTTCCGAAAAATCCCTGATTTAATAAATTCGGATATTGATGAATAAAATTCTTATTTGTTAATTTACTATTTTCATCTTCGCCAATCCTTAATTTTGAATCTGTATCGATTGTACATCCTTCTTCACCCATCCATCCTTTACCTCCGTTAAAATTAACATTCGGTTGACTTAATTGAACTTCTCTCGCTTTTTCTAATGTGCAATCACAACCATACATATTATCTAAATGATAATTTCCGGGTCCAAATGATTGCTCGATTTCTAAATTAATTGATGCTGGATCCGATTTTAATGAAGCCTTCTTTTCTAATGAAAAATTAAAATCGACATCATTTTCAGAACACTTCTGTAGTTGAAAATCAGGAACATCTGATAAAAACCCTCCATGGTATCCATTTGATTTTACTTCTGTCATTTATATTATGGAAATATATTTTATTTTCAAAAATATTAAAAAAAAGTATATCATAAAAAAAATTTTAATCTCCAATTGGACCTTTACTAGCACCATACATATTAGCAGCACATTGTAATCCATTCCCTTCTTTACATGTTTTAGGTGTAGCGTATAGCCATTTTGCAAAAGTATCTTGATCATTTGGAATCGAATTTCCCGGAACAGTATAAAATTGTCTTTGTGAATTACTCTTACCAAATAAATCATTCACATCTCTAAAGAGGGAAGATGTAAATAATTTATCAACATAACTTTGAACTCCTTTATTATTGTGAGTATTACATGCCGGTTCTTCTATATTCTTAGTATTGTAATCGTAGATTTCAGGATTCATAAATGGATTGTCTTTTGTTGGTGTTTTACATGAACCTTCTAAACCTTTAATTAATTCACCGTCGCTTTGAACGTTGTTCATTAATTCCGTGTTTAAACGATTTACAAATGTATCTCTGTAACGATGACTTAATATATAGGTAGCTATCGCAACTACAAATGGTATATAAAACATATTTGTTTTTTTACGATCAAATAAATAGACTATTGTTGAATAATAGATCGATAATCGTAATAAACTATTCAATTTACGATTAAAATCAAATTGTTTATTCGGGATAATCTCAAATAAATATTTTTTTTCGTAGAGAATCGAAAATTTATCTGTCCATAAAGGTGTCGTCATATATTATACTATTATATTATTATATTTAAAATAATTTATCTAATCCACTTTTTCAACAGTCATATTTTTCATCTGTTTTTCTTTTAATTTTTTCTGTAACCTCTGTTTTGTTGGGTTTGGATCATGGGAAGGATTACTTAAATTAATTTTCCTTGTTTGTTCTTCTTGTTTCGGTTGTTGGAGATTTTTCATCATATCTCCTTGCATTCCCATTAAGGATGAAAACAATGGGTTACCTTCCATAGATCCACAGATATTCGTAGCTTCTTCCATTAATTTATTTGTATCTAATTGTCCTTCTTTATCAGCCATTTTAGAACTGATTGATTGCATAATATTCGCCATTCCACCTCCACTAAATAATTCTTGTATTCCTCCTCCATTGTTTACGATTCCCTCAATATCCAAATCTTCAGTAATTTCTTTTGCTATTTTACCAATACTTGTATTTTCAAACATTTTGTCCATTTGATTCATACCTTTATCAATCGTATCTGGATTATCCTGTATCACTGCTTCTATCTTTTGAATATCAAATGTTTCATTTAATTTCTTTAATTTTTTCATATTCTTTACAGTTTCCTTATCTTTTACTTTTTCATTTGATTCTAATAATTTAAGGACTTCGCTTATTTTTTCTGAAGAAGATTCAGATTGAACATTGACAATACAAAATGTCTGTAAATACTTCCAAATACTATTTTTCGTTTGATCTGAAATATCAGAGTTCCAAATCAATTTAAAAGAAACATTCTGAAGAATGATTGGATCCTCATTAAATAATGATATATCTTTATCAATTATCTTATCACTTATTTCATTAATATTTTCTAAGAATTCTTTAATTTTTGGATGTCCATTATCTATCGTTTCATTTTGAATTATTTCAGTATAATATTTGGTCAATCTTTTTTCATACTCCGGAAAGACATTAATAATATCTTTAATGAATGAATTCAATAACTTGTTAACATTATCCCCCATTTATTAAATATCATATTTTATTTCTCTATATATTTTACGCAAATTATAGTCCTTGACCCATCATCTGATTCCCCCCCGATCCAATCTCACCTCTTTCAGCCATCATTCTTTCATAATCACTATCAAATTGTTCTGTTTTCTTACTTTTTTTTACATATCCATCATTCTCAACGTCGACTGGATTTTCTGTCGCATTAATACTTGCAAAATAAGACTCACTAATTGAATTATTATCATCTAATGTTGCATATCCTAAATCACTTCCACCTAATCCACTCCCATTAAAATATCCATCCAATTCATCCGTCCCACCCTCTTTCGGCTGCTGTTGTTGCTGTTGCTGTTGCTGTTGTTGTTGCTGGTGCTGCTGCGGTTGTTGCTGTTGCTGTTGCGGTTTTCCTTCAAGCACAGCAAATAATTCATCTGCATTCCATAATTCACCATTTGAAATCATTGATGGAACACTCTTAATAATCTTAGGGAATGGCTCTTCATCGACATTTGTAATTTGTATGGAACCACGTAATTCTGGTTTCGTTTGAAGTAATAAAAGTAGTTTTCTACAATACGGACATCTTTTACTAATGTAAATCATTGATTTTAATTGTTCACTCATTTATTTATAAATATCTATAAAAAGATTATTGTAATTAAACATATTTAAAATTTGATAATTATAATTTATTTATTAATAGTAAATAAATAATGGCAAGTGAAATAGAAATTGAGTTAACTAAAGGTAAAGCCGATTCAATTCAATTTGATATTAAAGGTGATTTTGAAAAAGGTCTTGATAAAAGTATTATTAATGCATTAAGGAGAATACTTCTTTCATCAATACCATCCGTTGCTTTTCGGACTGATATTGATAATTCAGATCTAATTATTAAAAAAAATGAATCATCCCTTCACAATGAATTTCTTACTGATCGTATTAGTTTAGTTCCACTTTATATTAATCCACTTGAATATCAAAAACAATACTTATTTCACTTAAAAGTTGAAAATAGTGATATTGAACCATTGACAACAATCACAGCGGATGATTTTGAAATATATCCTCTAAAAAAAAATATTAATCCTGAAGAACTAGATACAATCGATATCAATGATTATGATAAAGAAAAAAAATTATCACAAAAAGAGAAAAAAAATATATTTAGACCCTTTCATTTTAAAGGAAAAGATAATTATTGCATCCTTACAGAACTAAAATCAACCAATTCTTCGATTAAACAAGAACTTGATATTTACGGTGTTCCAAGTGTTTCTTATGGATACGAAGATGCAAAGTGGCAAGCTGTTTCATGTTCTACATACTCATTCAAAAGAGATGAAGAACTTTTTGAAAAAGTATTTCAAGAAAAAGTAGAACTAAATAATATTGCGAAGTCAAACCAAACTAAGTTTAAAAAAGAATTATGGATTAGTGAATCCGAAAGATACTTCCATCGAGATAGAAACTTAGAACCTTATTGGTATTCTTTCACAATTGATTCAACTCATTTTATGAATTCCAAAGAATTATTTATCTTAGCAAATCAAATCCTAATCGAACAACTTGAAAAAATGATTGAGGAATTTCCTAAACTTTCAACTGGAGAAAAATCAATACTTAGTCTAGAAGAAAAAGAAGATGGAATATTTAATATTATTATGATGGGTGCAGATGATACAATTGGAAATATTCTCCAAAGTTTCATTTCAAGAAATATGATCGACGATAAATCAATTCTATCAATCTGCGGTTACAAAAAGAAACATCCTCTCGAAGATATTATCACATTTACAGTATCTCTTAATCGCGCCAATAAAGTATTTCAACTAAATAAACCACAGCAAATTATTTCAATTATTGAAATCTTTAATGAAGCATGTAATAATCTAATACAAATCTATTCTCTAATTAAAGCAGAAGCAGATAAAAAACTTTAATAATTTAATTGATTCTTAATAAATAAGACCCTCTTTCCATCTAAATCATGCATGTAATCTGATACAACCTTAATATTTATTTTTTCGCCACTCTCTTTGTAATAATTATGAAGTTCATAAACCAGTGGACGTAGAGGATATTCTATATCTTGTTGTTTAATTTCTTTTTTAATGAATCGTGAAACATATCTTTCATAGAGCCTCATTTTGATTCGATTAAAACTGTTTCGGTATTCATTGAATAAATTCACTTCTTCAGGAAAATAAGTTAAATAATCATTCAATAATCTATGTTGTCTTAGTGCAATATAATTCAAGAATTTATTATTATAATTCATTTTTAGTGCTTCTACATACTTGTAATTTGGATTAATCCAATTCACTCTTTTTTGATTCATCTTAATTGTAATTCCTTTAATCGAGTAAAATAAATCACCTTGATAACTATTCAACATTTCTTTCGTTAGAGTGAACATGTTGTTAATTGTTGGTATTACTTGAAGCTCTTTTTTTTCAATGGCAGTATCTGTAATTTGATAGTTTTCAACCAAAAAAATAGCATTCTCATGGATTGGACTAATAATTCTATTTTTTACATGATGGAGGACAAATGAATAACAGTGGTCTTTCTTTAATTCGTTGAACCAATCACTTCCATTTACTTCCAAAAACATCTTATTAAATGGTAACTTACTATCCCAAGAATTTTTAGCACCAATATTACTTCGCGTTGCAATCATCCAATCATCATTATGATAAAACATATTTATCATTGTCCCTTCGATCAATGGTTCATAAACATATTCTTCATTATAATTATTAATAATTTGATTTATATCATCTTCTCTATCAGCTTTCATTGGAGGAATGCAAACAACACGGTTGGTATTTGTATTAATGATAACACCTCTACAATATCTTAACCACGGATTTTCTTCGTAGTTATAGTTGTTATTTCGGTAACTTTTGACAATTGATAAACCTAACTGTGAATATTTTCGAACATGCAACTTATAATCTTTGAATTGTGAAAGATAATCACTATTTTCATCTATAAATTTTTGTAATTCCATATCAAATATAATAATTGTTTGTTTTAATTTTTTAAATATTAATTTATATATATATAAGTAATATGGATGTTGATATGTCCCTTATAAATGATATTGAAGATGAAGAAATAATCGATCCGGATTTAGCTATTGATGAAGTAATTGTTGATTCAACTACGGAAATAAATGAAAGAATGAAACGGGAAATATTTACAGAAGGCTCTTCTTTTTTAATCATTTATGAAGAAGGGGATGAATTCATTGATAAGTTACTAATTGTAAATGACTTAAATATTGAACAAGATAAAATACTTCTTAAAGATGAAGAACAAAATGATGAAAACCTTTATTTTGATACAGACGATACTTTAATTATGAAAAACGAATTTTATACCATTAATGATATTGAACAAGTCGAAGAGTTTGTTGATCCCATCGATAATGTAGAATTAAAAGTGATCAAAGAAATTTATCCTGAAGTAGAAATCCTTGTTGAAGAAGTGAAAGATAAAAAATATTCATTAATAGAGAAAAAGGAAAGTTTAATCACAGAACTAATATCACTTTATAAAGCATACGATAACGAATTATTAATCTATCAAATCACTGATATTGTTGATCATATAATTAAGATGTATCAAACATCAGACGATAGTGTTAAAGATGGGAGTGATACTCTTCAATTTGTTAAAAATATGATTCTGGGAAAACCATATTCATTACCAAAATGGCTAATCCCAATTATTCAAAATAGAAAACGGTTGTATAAAAATAAAGATGAAGAAATTGTAGAGAGTGAAGATGTATTTATTCGTAATTTTGAAGAAGAATTAATGGAAAAACATAAATTAATATCAGAAATAGAAGATAATGATTACAAAAAAGTTATCAATATAATCCATTCCTATAATCCATTCGAAAATTTTAAAGATGGACTAAATATATCATATGAAGGATTATATTTTCGAGACTGTCAAAAAACATCTCCTTGCAATGGGATTCAAGGACAATTATCATTTGATATGAATAAAACCAGAAATGAATATATTATGTCAATCAATAAAGATGATAAAAGTAGTTTTGAAACAGTTATACCGAAAGAACAACTTACATTATTAGGTTTCTATGCCTTACCTCATACATTTCTTGATATTTCATTTACAGAGGGGACATTATCTTTGCACGAATTATACTTTCTAAGCGATTTTAAGTATTCTTACAAATCCTTAAAAGATAGAATGGATACAGTGATCCCTCATATTATTCATAAAGATTCAGTAAATGAAGGAGAGGATTTAAAAGAAAATATACATAGTTATTCACTTGAAAATGCAAATATTACAATGGACGAATTGAGTAATGTATTCAAAAATAATTTACCTGGATATAAAAATATACTCAACTCAATACCAGAACAAATACAAAAGGTGATTTATAATTATTCTGATCTTAGAAGGGCTTATCTATGCTATGATATTAATTATCCATTCTTAGATAAAGAAAATAGAAAGTTTGTCAATGAATTGATACAGACAAATATAAAAGAGTATATCCGTAATTATAACAACTCAGTAAAACGAAAAGTAGTTCAAAAAATAAAAAGAAAAAAAGCAATCTTATCGACAAAAGAACGGATTTTACTCAGTAAGGATTTTATTATGGGTTTACATGTTATACCCGTTAGAAATAATTATTTAAAACGATTTATGGACACCTTTTCAAGAGAACCAACAATTGATGAAGATTCGAATTATCTCTATGAAAAAAATTCAACAGATAAATTACTCTGTAAACATCATCTGTATGAGGTCCTCTCACATAAGGATCCTGAAGCTTTCTCAACTCTAAAATCTGTATATGGTGGAGAAGTATCAGATGGAATTCTTTCGTGTAAAGTTTGCAAAGAATATATTTGTCACGAAGATTTTTCTACACTCGAAGGCTTTAGTGATGGAGCTCCAACAACAACAAAAGAAGTCCTTGATACAAGTAAATCAGACATTCAACAATTAACAGAAAAACAGATTGAGATTAAAAAAAGAATTCAAAAAATCACGTCGATTTTTGGGATTCAATTTAATAATTATGATAAACACAAAATCATTGAATATTATGATCTTTTTAATAATGAAGATCTAACAGATGAGAGATATGGAAGAACACAATCTGTAAAAAGTCATCCTAAATATGAAGAAATTAAATCAAATTATAAAATGAAAGAACCAAAATCATACAGTGATAAAATCACTAATAAAAAATTAAAAAAACTTATGGATATAGATATCGAATCATTGAATCAATATTTGTATGATTCAAATGGGATTATGATTGATATATTCTTCATTCTATTCTTAATTCAAACATCGATACCTGCGTATCCATTAAATTCAAAAATAGATATTAATCTTTTTGATTTTGAAAATGAACCATGGAATCGTATTGAACAAAACATTATTTCAAAAATATCTATGAAAACAATTGATACAGTTTCAATTCTTCTAAAAAAAATGATTAATTTAAATCTCAAGAATTCATTTTGGATTCATATTCAAGAACTTCTTTTAGAATCAGCGAAATATAAAGAGTTACCCTCTTTCAATCAACAATTTTTAAGAGTTGCAAGTTTCATTCTAAAAAACGCATTTATTCGAGATAAACTCAAAGAATATTATGAATTTAAATTAACAAATACCAAACAGATCTATGTCAAAGATTATTGGACGACTTACAAACCACTCTTTGATAATAAAATTGTTCTTTCAATCAATCAGAAAACAAATGAAGAATTCAAAGAAATTCAACCATTCATTTTAAGGAATGGCAAAGAATATCTTTATGAAAATATTTCTTCGATAAGGACATTTAGTGATGCACAACAAAATCCTCGTTTTAAACAACTCAAAATACCCTTTTCAGAAATTATGAAAAATGAGTCCTATGAAAGATTATTTAATTATGCGATCCATTTACATGGTAGAGCTCCTTCAATTCCTATCATTAATTTATTAATCAAACGATTTATTCAAACTGTTTCAGATAAAAATATTGAAGGATTACTTAAAAAAATATCATGGAATCCATCATTTCAAAAATTAAAAAGTATTGATTACAGTGATTTTCAATCGTTCTTTGTCGGTGATCTAACAACCTATTTTAAAGAAAAAAATCCAGAAGATAAAGATACAATCAATATCTATGTTCATATTCATATTAATAATTGGAATGGTATGTTATTGAATGGTCATCCAAAAAGAAATTATACTTATGTTCCTCCGACAATCTTCCCCGATGAATCTTATGAAGAATTAATATCTGTGGAAGAAGAAGGAAAAGAGGATGAAGGTGATTATACCGGTAGAAATTTTGTGAATGCTTTATTTAATCGCTACTGTTTAGATGAGGATGATGAAATTAATGAAAGATACAGTATTGATCAATTTATTTATAATATTATTCCTGATCCTCAAATTGAAAAATCGATCGTTTGTCATAAATTATTACCCAAAACAAAAGAAAACTTCTACAAAATACTTGATTATAAATGCAATGTTTCTAAATTACCACTCCAAGATTTTTCCACGAAAGAACAATCGATTCGTAGAGATCTAAGGGAGTATATTCGGAATAATAACTTGTTAGAAAGAACCGCAGATGAAAGTTATTCTATATTACGTAATTTATATGACATTAGAAATGATACTCCTTCAAAAGAATACCGTATTATCTTCAATGATATGATAAAACATAATTCCTTTTTAGTAAATCGTATTCAGACATTCTTTACTGAAAATGAACAGATTGAACAAAAACAACTTACACGGTTCCGTTCGGATTTTGGACGGAGCGTTGAATCATTGAGTGTTCTAATTAATAAATTATTAGATTCTTCAGATAAAATACCGAATCTAATCAAATCGAAACTAGCGATACTCTCTAGATTAAGTAATCCTATTACAGTCAAACATGGTTTATATTTCCATGATCATATACCAAAACAATGGAAATTAAGCGAAACAAATAAGACCCATTATCAAGAGTTTATAAATAATAATGAATTCTTATTTCATTATGATATATTTACACCTCAAAAAAAGAAAACAGATGATGGATTCTATTATTATCAAAAAGAAAGAAATCACGCATTATGTTTTCAAGGATTATTTAACTTTGTGAAACCATTTTATCAAGAAGATATTAAAGAAAACTTATTTTCAGAAGAATATATGGATATATTTCATCAATTTAACTTTTTATCCTTATTCGACAAACTAATAGACTATATTGAGAATCTAAAAGATAGTGATTCAATTGTATCAAATCAAGCAAATATTTTGTTCTCTTCTTTAGAAGATCAAGAAAGATTGGAAAGGAGTGATTCAATCAAATTATGCACAATGTTAGTTTTTGATCTCTTAATCCATTCTCTCGAAGAATATACAGATATAAATTGGATCTACCAGTCAGATAATTTATCTGATAAATTAAGTAGACAAAGGGAAAGAGAAAAACAAGGGATTATTGATTCATTAGAAAGTAAAACAGCAGATGCACGTCTTGTGACAGTTCATCAACAAAAATGTGGATTGAGCAATTACTTCAAAAGCGCAGATCAAGGAAACTTAACACACATTCAATCAGAATCATATAAGACACAAACTATGGATGAAAGAACAGAATTTACAAGAGAGCTGTTTGCTGAAAATGAAGTCGAATTAGAAATTCTCGAAGGTATGGGGATCGATACAAATCATTTACAACCAAGTATACCAGAAGAAGAAGAAGATAAATATCTTCAAACGGATCAAGATAGAGAAGATGAAGGTGGAGATGATATGGATGATGACGGTGATTATAAAGAAAATTAATATATTTTTATAATATTATGTTTAATGATTTATTTGAATATTTTTCAGAAGAAATATATTTTAAAAATAGTAAAAAGGAATTAGATGAGAAAAATAAAATGAGAAATCGTTTTATGTATTTCCTTGCCCTATTATTTATCATTCTTTTTATCTGTAGTTTCTTTAATATTATCTAAACAATATATTATGGTTTTAATATTTATACTATTTATTCTTACTCTAGTAATGGTTTGTAATAAGGATAAATCTATTTATGAATACTTCACTGAAAAATTACAGTCTTCTGTCTGTCCCATACTTACAGAAGAAATATCAATTCAAGAATATTTCATCGAGTCAAATAATGTCTATTCAAAAGATAAAGCTAAACTTGGAGATACAATTACAGCTTCGTTTAAACTCAATACAGTATTAAATAAACCACCAACATGTATTTTTAAGACAGGTAATATACAGAACAAAGGAAATATTTCGGAAGTTGTAGCGAGTAATAAAAATAATTTAGAGGATACTTGGAAATGTAAATACATTACTTCTTCTTCTGATTATGACGGGATTGTAAATGTTATAATCAAGGGAATTGGTCCTAATGGAAAACCATTTTCAATTAATAATTAATTTAATATTATCTAATCAATATATTATGGAAGTCATATTAGTCATCCTATTAATCTATATACTTATTCTTTTTAATAAAAAAGATGTTTATGAATATTTTCATCCAAATGAAAAACAATATTCGTTGTGTTCTTCTCCAAATAGCGATGAAAAAGGAGAAACAACTGTAGGGATCAAAGAAAATAAAATACCCATTCCTCAGAAAGGGATGTTTACTTCTTTAATCGAACACACAAATGAAAAAAATTATTCTACATACTTTAAAACTCCAAAATGTTCACTAATTCCTGAAACATCAATTCATAATTATTATGGAAAAAAAATAATCGATGCAAATGAAAATATTATTCCCCCGAGTATTGATCCATCACAAGATAAATATCAACATCCACATGATAACTACTCAGTTCTATACCCTCCTATATTTAATGATAAATTTGTTGATCAACATCGGATGATGATTGAAAATGACGAGCGTTTCTAGTGAAAAGATCAAAAAACATGAAAAAAATAAATAATGAATACAACTCTTTCACATCTTTTCCCGAATCTAAATAAGTATCTCCTTCTTTTACTTTTTCTTTTTTAAATTCTTTTATATATACATCATACGGTAACTCAGGTCCATAATAATATTCTGACATTTCTATATATTCTTGAGAATACTGTGATAGATAAGTTTTATAAGCTTGATTTACTAATTGATATTCTTTTTCTTCAATCAGTTTATTAAATTGATGGTCTTCTTTTTTTAAATCGTCAGAAATACGATGTAATTTTTTTTCTAATTCATCAAGATCCATACTTCACAATGCTTCTTTTATTTTAAATAAGTATTTAAAATAAAAATAAAATAATATTAGTAATAAAATGGCTCCTATCAGAAATATAACACAAGTTACAATTGACAACCTTCATGAACTAATCCCCGAATACATCCACAATAGTAAAACAATTATCCAAAATTATGATGATATGAAAGAAGTATATTTAAGTATGCTCCGTGATAGATACCTCTTTACTCTTGATCGAGATATTTTAGTTAATTGCTTGACAGATTTAACGTATATGTTTGCACCCGGTGATGAATTGAATAAAGATGCTGTCCTTGAACTCCTTGATTATGGAGATGAAGAAGAAGAAGAAGATGAAGAAGATGATGTAGTGGTTCAAGAAGTTGAAGAAGCATGGAATGACGAAGAGAAAAAAGAAGAGAAAAAAGAAGTAAATAAAACAATTATGTCTCTTCCAGAAAAGAAAAATGAGGACTGTCCTGGAGGAATGTGAGCTTAAAAGGATTACTTTGAAACAAATTTTTTTACAGGACTGTGACAGAATTGATTCAAAATTAAATCTTTTCTTGAGTTTGTTGTATTTAAAAATTTGATACTTTTTTTAATTATATTTCAATAAAAATATTTTATGTTATGATTTTAGAGATCCCCCCATTACCTTCTCTAAAGACAAATGTTAGTTTTAAAAATCTGTATACAATTGAATCATGCGCTGTAGCAGTTGTCTATTGTATCTATGATAAAAAAAGAAAAACAGTCGTATCTATGGGAACATCAAGGGCATGTGGTGAAAATCATAATAAAATATCAATCCATGCAGAACAGAAATGTCTTGAGTTCTGTCGTTCATACGATAAAAGGAATAAATATGAAATATATATTTGGAGATATTCTAAAGAAGGAAAAGTAAAACCAGTTTTCTGTTGTGGAGCATGCACAAAATTACTAAATAAGTTTAATTATCATAATAAGATTTACACGTTCCAGAATAAACATATCTGTCCCGCAGTTGGTCAACCTTATGTTACCCTTGGTTACCAAATGAAGAATCAATTGTAATTTTTTTTAAATATATCCTAGAGAACCATCCTCTATTTTCATATCATAAATATTTAACGAGGTTAAAACAGCAACAATCAAAAGAACAATTAAAAGAATAATAAATATTGGGAAACAATCTTTCAAATATCGCTTGCATTTATTTGGTTCAGGTTCTGGTTCCGGTTCTGGTTCAGGGACAAAATTTACTATTGTAGCTCTAACTAAGTCTTGTCTCAACATTTTTTTTTACATTTATTTAAAACATTAATATCAAATTTTAAAAAATGTCATGCGATGAAGAATTATTTCGCATTGTTGTGATTTGTATTACAGGTTTATCTATTTATTATTGTATTGGAGAACTCCTTACAAGGAAGAAGTATTGATCTTTTTTTTAACTTCATTCATTACTATCTTATAATTATAATATCCCATGTTATGCAAGTGAAATACATTTTTTGGAAATCTTAAGGTCCTCCACCTTTTTCCCTTTTGTGGACAATTCTTCCAACGACATTTATTCATACAACTACAACAATATCCGTTATCTTTATTTTTTCGTATCATTAATTTCAGAAATTCATGGCTTACAAATGACCCTATCCTTTTATCCAACCATATCCAAACATATCGTGATTTCCATTGTAATTGTCCCACATTTGATGTAGGATTCCAATATAGAATGGGATCTTTACTGGTTATGTCACATTCTCTTGGAGATCCTTCAATTCTTGAATCAATATTAAAACTTTTAATCAACGATTTTTCTACATGGTTTAGAAATTCTTTTTTTAACTTTTTCTTGTTCTTTATCGTATTCACATAGACACCAATAATATGTGATAGATCATTGTTAATCTCAAATAAAAGTGAACAACTCATATTTTTGACAAAAAAAAAGGAAATAAAATATCAAATTTAAAATGGAGATGCGGGGT
>MDTA01164974.1_pt1 | contig 15647 bp, 16 predicted proteins | sample 811151 | NCBI WGS metagenome assembly MDTA01 (sample SAMN05326648, study PRJNA326480) | marine metagenome | isolation source: seawater | place: Indian Ocean: South | collected 2010 | reverse complement strand
GCGTGGCCTTGGCGTTGCTCAGGACTACGCTCAAGCAGCTGAATGGTATCGCAAAGCGGCAGGGCAGGGAAATGCAGATGCACAAAATAGTCTTGGTTTTTGTTATGTGAAAGGTCAAGGCTTTGATCAGGACTACCACAAAGCGGTTCATTGGTATCAAAAAGCCGCTAAGCAAGGGCATGCAGGTGCGCAATATAATCTTGGGTTTTGTTATGAGAATGGCTGGGGCATTCCTCATGACGATGGTCAAGCAGTGGTATGGTATCGCAAAGCAGCAGCCCAAGAGCATTCGCAAGCAATATGTAATCTTCTTAGCTTGTTAAAGAGATGCGGTGTGTTAGCAGCATAAAACACTTGGAGCAGCAGGCTTTTTTCTTTGGTTTCTAGTTTGACTAGTCGGCGCCTTTTATCAGGCGTTTTTAGGAATTAAACTTCCCAAACAGTTAACCATTCTTAGGTAAGTCTTGAAAAAAATAAATTTAGTTAATATATTATTTACAAAACAGAGATATTAAACATGAAAAAACTTTACTACCTTTCGAGCGCTGTTATTGCATTGTTGGCTTTTGCTGGACATGCAATGGAAAATGAGACTGAACATGGTGAGGGGCCCTCAACCCGCAGGGCTAGTGCACAGGCTGCAGCTGCAGGTCCTGGGGCTGTACAAGAAGGCGGTGAAGAACATTTACAAAGAGTACTTCAAAATTTAAGCCTTGGAGAAAAAGCCGCTGCCGGACCAGCGCAGCAAGAGGGAGATGAAACATCACCTGTTGGGGGTGCAGAAGGTGTTGAAGAAAGCTCTATGTCAAGCGTACGTCCTTCTGAAGAAGAACAAGGTGTCGATGTAGCTGCCTTAACTGTTCAGGCTGAGCAAGGAGATGCTGACGCGCAAAATAGACTTGCTCACGCATACAAAGAAGGTGAAGGCGTTCCTCAAAATCATGCGCTAGCCGTAAAATGGTATCGAAGATCTGCAGAACAAGGGAATGCCGAGGGGTTGTTTAGATTGGGCATGCAGTATTTTAGAGGAAACGGCGTCGCTCAAAATCCGGATCAAGCTGTTGGGTTTCTCCGAGAGGCTGCAAAGCAAGGTCATCCATGGGCGCAAAATAATCTTGGCTCTATTTATCGTCTAGGAGCGGTCGTGCCTCAAAATTTTACTGAAGCCGTTAATTGGTTTAGAAAATCTGCAGAGCAGGAGTGTGCTGAAGGGCAATACAGTATCGGTGCATGTTATGCGACCGGTCAGGGCGTGCCTCAAAATGTTACAGAAGCCGTTAAGTGGTTTAGGAAGTCTGCCGAGCAAGGATGTGCTGAAGGGCAATATACTCTCGGTTCTCATTATCTCCAGGGTCTGGGCGTTACCCAAGACTTTGCTCAAGCTGTTAAATGGTTTAGAAGATCTGCGGAACAGGGATGTGCTGAAGGACAATATGGTCTTGGTACATGTTATGCCAAAGGTCAGGGTGTTCCTCAGGATCATGCTGAAGCCGTTAAATGGTTTAGAAAATCTGCAGAGCAAGGAAATGCATCAGCGCAAAATGGCCTTGGTGTTTATTTTTCTAATGATGGCTATGGCATTCCGCAAGATCATGCTGAAGCCGTTAAATGGTTTAGAAAATCTGCAGAGCAAGGAAATGCATCAGCGCAATATAGTCTCGGTTCTCATTATCTCCAGGGTCTGGGCGTTACCCAAGACTTTTCTCAAGCTGTTAAATGGTTTAGAAAATCTGCGGAAAAAGGTTATCCAGAGGCTCAACAGGTTCTCGGCACATTTTATTGCAAAGGTCTGGGCGTTCAGAAGAACTATGATCAGGCTGCAGAGTGGCTTTTAAGAGCTGCCGGACAAGGGAATGCAATAGCGCAATATAACCTAGGTATTTGTTACGCGAAAGGTCAGGGCGTTGAGCAAGATTATGCTCAAGCAGCTCTATGGTGGCAAAGATCTGCCGAGCAAGGGTTTGCAGAGGCAAAATTAGCGCTTGCAAGACGTGCACAAGTAGCCGCTGCTGCCGGATCAGATCAACAAGGGGATGATGGAGCAGTAGCTGGTGAGGCTGAAAAAGTGCCCTCAGACAGTCAGTAAAAGTAACGACCCACCTTCTGCATAGAGCAAAAAGCAGAGGGTGGGTTACTTGCACGATTAGCTAAAATAGATAAGATATAGGCTCTTGATGGCCGGAGGTGCTGCTTGTGCCTTTGAGTCGCGTATCTAGATATTTTTGTGGTGGAAGAGTCTGCCTTGTTGCTGGTTTGACTAGCCCGCATCTTCTATTAGTGGGCTTTTAGGAATTAAATCCTCCTAGAAATTAACTATTTTGTAATAAGGCTTGAAAAAATAAAATTAGTTAATATGTTATCTACAAAACGGAGATAATAAACATGAAAAAACTTTACTACCTTTCGAGCGCTGTTGTGGCAATCCTCGCTTTTGCTGGACATGCAATGGATAGAGAACTTGATGACCAAAGAGCCACCAGTGCTTTAGCTACAGCAGTTGTAGATCCTGGAGTTGTACAAGAAGAGAGTCAACAGAGTTTTACGTCCAGTGTGTATTCTTCTGAAGGGGAGCAAGGTACCTGTTTAGAAATTCTTTCTATTCAGGCTGAACAAGGAGATTTAGGGGCGCAACTTGATCTTGGTATGAAATATACAAAGGGTGAAGGTGTTGCTCAGGATTATGCTCAAGCAGCAAAATGGTTTAGAAAAGCTGCGGAGCAGGGAAATTCACGGGCGCAATGTAATCTTGGCATTTGTTATGAGAGTGGCCAGGGCGTTGATCAGGACTACGCTCAAGCAGCTGGGTGGTATCGCAAAGCCGCCGAACAAGGGAATAAAGAAGCGCAAAATAATCTTGGGTTTTGTTATGAAAAAGGCCGGGGTGTTCCTCAAGACATGCGTCAAGCAGTGGTATGGTATCACAAAGCTGCAGAGCAAGGGCATGCTGGGGCACAGTTTAACCTTGGTGTTTGTTATGAGTGTGGCCGAGGTGTTGCTCAAGACTATGTTCAAATGATTGAATGGTATAGCAAAGCTGCAGAGCAAGGAAATGCAGAAGCGCAAAATAATCTTGGCGCTTGTTATATGCAAGAGTGGAATATTTCTGAAAAGACTGAGTGGACTGTTGCTGCAGATTTTGTTAAAGGGGTCGAATGGATTGAAAAAGCCGCAAAACAAGGATATGCTGAAGCACAATGTAATCTTGGTCTTTGTTATGTGAAAGGTCAAGGCGTTGATCAGGACTACCACAAAGCGGTTCATTGGTATCAAAAAGCTGCTGAGCAAGGGCATGCAGATGCGCAATGGGGTTTGGAAATTCTTCTTGCAAATGGTCATCTGGGCAATCCTCAGGACTACGGTGTATCAGCTTAATAGTTGACAAAAGCTAAAGAGTAAAAAGTTAGAGATACACACTAGTGCTTTAATTTTAGGTCTTAGATAAAGAGCCTCTATATCATCGCAACAACACTTGTTGTGGTGGAAAGCAGGCTCTTTTCTTTCTAGTTTAGCTTGCCTTACTGGTTTTTTATCTTTGAGTTTTTAAGAGGTTGCCTAGTTTAATTGATAAACTTCCAACTTTTATATAAATAGATAAGCCCTATGCTTGCAATAGCGGCCAAAACATCATCAAGCATTAAAGCCAAAGCTTTTTTGAACGGAGAAGAGGGTTTCCAGTTGTTGATAATGCTGATGGGCCAAGGCTTAAAACCATCAAAAAACCGAAAAAGAATAAAGCCGATACATTGAGCTGTGAATGATCCGGGATAGAGGGCCAATACACCAGCCATTACCATTAGTTGACCAACACATTCATCAATCACATAATCGCGTGGATCTTTGAGGTATGGTCTGTACCTCATAAGAACCATACAGGCATAAGTGCCAATGATAAAGACAATGATACTTAGAAGAAACATCGCTGCGGAATTGAGGAAGATGAGCCAGGGAAAGGCTACAATGAGTGTTACCAGCGAAGCAATTGTACCGGGAAACAGGGCGTAGCCAATATACCCCATTGTTGCGATGTTTTGATAGAGTTTTAGCTTATATGAAGTGAACATTGTATGTGTTATTCATCTTCTGCCGCATCTTCTCCCAACTCATCCTCTTCGGGGATATCGTCATCTAAGGAATCATCTTCGAGGCTTTCTAGCATAGATCCATCATCTTCTTCATCTTCTGAGACTTCTTCTTCAGACTCATCTTCTGGGGCGTCTTCATCGCTGTAGGCGTCATCGTCAAGCGGGTGAAGAACGTCTTGGGTATCAGTGGATTTCTTCTTATTCGGAACTTCTTTTTCTGGCGGTGCATCATGAGTATTATCAACAACAACTTCTTGGCCATGGCGTGTGGATTGCCACTGATCGGCTGCTTTGAGGTTTTGAGGTGAAGCCAGCATGCAAAAGAATATTAAACAAAAAATTATTTTAGACATTAAATGTCCTTTCTCTTTATAGCTTTAGTGTACTTAAAAATGACTTGGACAAGAAGACCAAACAAACAAAAAAAGCCAAATAGATAACTAAGCGTTAAACACCAAAAAGTCATAAAGAGATCCGTGCTCTTTGAATCAGTTTCGTTTGGGTGATGCAAAGCATCATAAATAAGGTGTAACTAAACCAACCCAAGGCAATAATAATGAGTGGGACATAAAAAGACCAGTGCATAGAGGGCGCTGAAAGTTTGCTAATGCTTGCTGGTTGGTGCAGTGTAGACCACCAATCAACAGACCACTTAATAATAGGAAGATTAATCAGGCCAAGGATAGCAAGGAGGCTGGAAAATTTGGCTGCCTTTTCTTGATTTTGGAATGTGTTTCCTAGCAATAGATACGCAATGTAAAGAAAAAATAAAATCAGAACAGAAGTTAAACGTGCATCCCAAACCCACCAAGTACCCCAGGTTGGCAAGCCCCATAAGCTGCCAGATACAAGACACACCAGTGTAAAAGTACATCCAATCCGGGCCGCAGCTTGCGCAAGAAAAAGCGAGACCCAAGCTTTGCTTGATAGGTAAGAGAGGGAAAAAAGACCCAAGCAAGTGTAACACATTAAGGCCATCCAAGCGCTGGGCACATGAATGAACATAATCTTTGCAACAATGCCTTGTACGGCATCAACTGGTGAAAAGAAAAAACCCCAAAAATAGCCAATGTTTAAAAACAGCATCATACTGATCATGGTCCACACCAACAGGCGATTACATAAAGATTGAAAAATTTTGGGCTGAAAAAACGTAATCATTCGACCTTAATTGCAAGCTTTAAACAGAAAATTACCATAGCAGTATAGCAAGGGACACAAAACAAAAATAAACCAACAAGAAATGTTAGAGGCTTTTGAACAATTGTTAATTCTGGCTGTGTACTTAACAAAAAAATCTGACAGAGAAAAATTGGGATAATGAGCGGCAGCGCAATGAGAAACGCAAGCCCTTTTTGTTGTTGAGAGCCATGGGTTAAAAGAGAAGATGTGAGTATAACAAGGCTATAGAGAAAAAAAATACAGAGAAAAAGACCAAGGTCGATAGGGTTTATTGTGCCTGTAAAAAGAGAGATAAAGAGAGTGACTGTTAAAGCAAGGGGAAGAATAACTAGAACAAAATAAGAGAGAATGCGTAGGCCTACAAGTGCGATAAAACTAAGACGTTCAAGCTCATAATCGGCAAGAAGTCCTTGTTCGATTTCTTCTTTGAATATCTGATCGCTGGTGAGAAAAACACCAATAAGTGCGAAAATCCACACGATATTTTTAAATTGATCTGACGAGAGGGTGTTTGTGATACCAGTCCACTGAAGCAGTAAAAAAAATAGAACTGTAATGCCAATGGCTATAACGGCAAGAGATAGATTGTGTTTGATAAAAAGATATTCACGATAAAGATAATGGGTCATCACTTACTTCCTGGATCCAAATTTATTTGTTGTGGAGAAAGCCCTAAGATCTTTTCGTGGCTGGTGTAAATCACAATGCCACCCTTCTTAAGATGATCATTGATAATGGATGCAAATTGAGTTTTTGAGGGGGTGTCCAAATTATTAAAGGGTTCATCCAGAAGCCAGATGGGTTTATTGCTCATGAGAACTTTTACTAGAGCTACGCGCTGCTTTTGCCCAGTTGAAAGATGTTTGATTGGAGAAGATTGAATAGACTCTAGGTCAAAGAGATTGAGGTAGTGATTGACTGACTCAGGCGGGGTATATGTTTGATGCCAAAGTTTAAGTTGTTGCTTAACGGTATAACTTTGATGAAAAGATGGTTTTGTGCCCAAATAAACCCTTTGCGGCTGGACGTTTTCTTGAGGCTTATAGAGAAGCATTCCTGTGTGCAAAGAGATAAAGCCAGCTATCGCCCTGAGCAGTGTTGATTTGCCAACCCCATTAGCACCAGTTAATTGAATCAGATCGCCATTTTGAACTGTGATGCTGACGGGCTTAGAAATAAAAGCAGGGGCATGTGCCACAACTGCTTGATCAAGCCTGAGTTTGACGGGATCAAAAGTCAATGCATCGACCGTTTTTGATCCAATCGCCATAACGGGTTGGATCAAGGGGCGTGGCTTTAGGCCGAGATGGCTTCTCTTTTAGTTGGGATTTATCCGACAGCTTAGAAGTTGATTGTTTCTTTATCGGTTTTTGGCGGGTTCCCATAACACGTCATTCTTTCCGAAGTTATTTTCAATCCGGGCGGCCACAAACAAATAATCTGAGAGGCGATTAAGGTATTGGATAACCGCACTTGAAATGGTTTGTTCTTCAGAAACGCCAACAACCAAACGTTCTGCTGAGCGAACACTTGTGCGAGCATGATGTAAATAGGCAGACGCCTTGGTGCCCCCCGGAAGAATAAAAGACTTCAAAGGATCAAGTTTCTCATTCATTTTATCGATCTGCTGTTCTAACCACGTGGCTTGTTGATCTGAAACAGTTAGTTTGTTTTCTGTTGCTGGGATACATAGGTCTGCACCAAGATCAAACAAATCGTTTTGAATGCGGCGGATATCGGACAGAGGTACATGTTTCAAGTAAAGTGCAGCAACACCAAGCACAGAGTTGCATTCATCAACAGCGCCAATGGCTTGAATACGCGCGGCATTTTTGGAAACGCGCGACCCATCGCCCAGTGATGTTTTGCCTTTATCACCGCCTTTTGTATAAATTCGTGTGAGTTGTACCATTATAATCCCTTTCTAAGAATAACAAGCGCAAGGAGAGCAAGGCTTATACCTTGCAAAAAAACCCGCCAACGCATGAGTTTTGAGCCGTATTTTTGATTAAGTTTACCACCTTTAAGCATTACCCCGATTCCAAGAGCCAGAACAAATAGCGTTGCAAACATAAAAAGGAGTAACATGATTTCGAGAAAACTAAAACACATACGACAATACTACTTAAAAAACCAACCAGAGCAAGACAGAAAAAACTTCAAATTTGACCGTGCATTGAGTATCGTGAAAGGAAAAAATATGTCCCCATCATTTTTAAGAAACTTTTTAATTATAATATTGGATGTTTTGCTGGCATTTTCTGCATTTTACTTTACTGTTTATGCTGTTGAATGGGAGGCATTTAATAAGCTGGTTTGGCACCTAAAGCCAGAAAATTTTTGGGCTTTGAATGGGTTGTTTCTGGTCATTTGCCTGGGCAACTTTGCTGCTTTCCGGACATTTCAACCCTCTTGGCGCTATACGTCTTTTAGCGATCTTTTATCAATTGGCTATGTTGCTGTTTATATCAATGTTTTTTTCTTACTTGCGCTCTTCTTAGTGCGCCATGTTTACTACATTGAACTGCCACTGCGTGTGACAACGCTGATTATTGCGACCTTCATTTTACTTACTTTTTTATCTTTCCCACGGGTTATGTATCGTTATTTTATGTTTGAAAGACGGCGAGCGACGGGCCATATCCATGCAGTCCTGTTTGGTGACTTAACAAACATTGATCTTTTTCTTCGCTATAATAAAACCCGCGATAAGCCTTATAAGATTGATAACGCAGTTGTTACAGAAAAAAAAGAGCGTAACAGTGCTCAAAAGATTCGCGGTGTGCCGGTTCTTTCTTTTGAAAAATTTTTAGATTGGCATCAAAATAAAACCTTTCGTGAAGAAAGCTTATTTATTGTGGTTGATCCACGATTGTTTGGCGTGCCCCTTGAACAAATCTTTGATGTGGCGAAAGCGCATTCACTCCAAACCTTAAGGGTGGCAGATTTGAGCCCGGCTCATTCAAATCAGTTAACGTTAAAGCCCGTTGTGATTGAGGATTTGCTAGGGCGTGATCGGGTTGAGCTTTCCAATGATTTGCCAGCCCAATTAATCCATAACAAAACAGTTCTCATTACAGGTGCTGGGGGGAGTATTGGCAGTGAAATTGTTCAGCAGGTGGTGAAGCTTGGTCCTAAAAAAGCCCTGATTTTAGATCAGTCAGAATACTTTTTATATGAGATTGATCAGGAACTTCGACAGCAGAAATGCGCCAATGATTGGGTGCCGTTGATGGTGGATGTTTCTGATCCGCAGGCCATGGAACAAGTCTTTAAGAAATATCGGCCACAGGTTATTTTTCATGCAGCTGCCATGAAACATGTGCCCCTTTCTGAAACCAATCCCAAAGCAGCTTTTGAAAACAATGTGATTGGTACATGGAACACAGCAAAGCTGGCAATGGCTTATCAAGCAGAATCAATGATCTTGATTTCAACCGATAAAGCTGTGAATCCGTCGAATACAATGGGGTTAACCAAGCGTATTGCCGAGATCATTTGTCAGGCATGTGATCTAAGCCAGAGCAAAACGCGGTTTGCCTCGGTGCGGTTTGGTAATGTTTTGGGATCGCGTGGTTCGGTTATTCCATTGTTCCAAGCACAAATTGCCCGAGGTGGGCCGGTAACCGTAACGGATAAAGAAATGACACGGTTCTTTATGACCATCGAAGAAGCCGTGTCTTTAGTATTGCAGGCCGGTGCGCTGGGAACTTTGAAAGATGCCTATCAAGGCGGATTGTTTGTATTGGATATGGGTGAGCCTGTGAGTGTTTTGAAAATGGCCGAAAAGCTTATTGAATTGTCGGGGTATAAGCCTTATAGCCAAATTCCCATCACTTTTACAGGTATGCGGGCCGGTGAAAAGTTAAGTGAAGAATTACACTATGAAAGTGAGAATTGTTCCATGGATGTGATTGAGGGTGTACACTTTATTGATGCATCCAAGGCAAAACAGGCGGTGGATATTAAAGCCGTTGAGAAGTTCATAGCCGAGGTGCGTTCTTTGTTTGATACAGAGGAGAAACTGGTTGAATTAGGGCATCAGTTTATTGAGCAGAAAAGCAGCGAATAATAAGCCCCCTGTAGAACTCTGGTTATATTAATTTGAGCTCTATAAAGTCAATTGTATGGTTTTATTGAAAATATTCAATTCTCTAAATCCGATGGCTACCACATTTTATGTTCAACTGATTGATCTATATAAGCATCAACATCTGGGCCTTTTAATTCTTCAATTACTTTTTGTGCATCTTTAGTAGGCACTCTAAAACTGTAAAAATTTTCAAATAAATTAGTGATGTCTGTAACACCTTTTTTCTTAAGAGTGTCTAAAATAGTTTCTGTCTTGCTTTTGTCTTGTATTGTAAGCGTGACTTGAGTAAGAGAATCTGCATCATTATGGTGCTGATGCCCAGAATAAGCGGCACTTCTTGTCGATGCCCGATGTGGAGAGCCCTCTTCTTGAGAGGATTGTACGCGGAGCATTGCATTGACTTGAGGGCTGATCAATAGCATGGGACTTGTCAAAAGACCCAATAGGTACAAAATATTTTCTTTTTTCATTCCACTATCCTTTATAATTACTTTAATTTATTAATCTCCTAGTTAAAGACAATAAAACTTTCTTAACTGTGCAATGTGCTCTATTGTGCTTCTAACATACTGTAAATACGTTTAAGCGCAGATTCGATATCAATACAACCAGTTGCTTGGATTGGCTTTCCACTAAGTTTTATACCTCTCGTCGTTTCTATTAAGGTTTTTCTTATTTCTTCTGTTGTTAGCTTTTCATTAAGTGAAAGCATTAATGCTACTCCCCCAGCGGCTAATGGGCAGGCACTTGATGTTCCGCCGAATGTATCCGTGTAATCATCTTGTGGATTATAGCCACCTGGATGTTGTACATCACAGGTAGTAATACCCATAACGCCACTTGAAGGTGCTAAGAAAGCTACTTCTGGTCCATAATTTGAATAATGGGCCATTTTATCCATGCTATCACTTGCGCCGACGGCAATAATATCTGGATGTGTTGCAAAACCATTGTAATAAATGTATCCGGGACCTTTTGGATTTTTTACACTTACTTGCACACCATCATTACCTGCTGCGAATAAAATAGGTATTCCTTTATCACCATGGCTTTTTCTTACAAGAAATCTGAAGTATTCTTTTACAGCTGGAGAGAGAGGAAAAACTTTTGCAGCAGCTCCCCAACTACAGCTGATTACGTCTGCCCCATGATCATGTGCCCATTTAAATTGTAGAATAATCTCTCTGTCAGAAAGTCCTTTCCCAAACTTTATGGGTATGATTTTTGCATTGGGGGCAACGCCAACGACCTCTCCTTGAATTGTTGAGGCTGCTGCAACCCCAGCAACAGCTGTTCCATGCCATTCTTTATAACTAGGAGAAACATTACCACCAGCCCCTGTACTAGCATTGAAAGGATCAACAATCTTATGGCTTAAACTTGGGTGAGTTATATCAAACCCATCGTCAATAACGGCAATTTTTATGTGATCTTTCCCAAACGGGTTCTTGCCTACGGAATTTAGAAACTCCCAAGCTTTAACAACGCGTGCATCTGCGCCTGCCTTAAAGCCAATACTTGTTCCTCTATGCTGACCTGTATTTTTCAAATGCCATTGGTTATTAAACCGGGCAGAGTTTGGCAAAAACGCGGTCTTAAAATTTGTAGAAAATTCTGGAACAACATGAATAATAAAGCTCTCATATCTACGAGCTATTGTATCTGCAAGTTTAACGGTATTAACTTTTAATGGAAACTTAACAAAAAAGGATTTATCGGTAATAACTTCAGTTATTTGTATATTGTTTTCCTCTACTATTTCTGAGCATTTCTCATCGGATGCTTCATCTTTGAAAGCCAAATATACATATCCCGTTGGAATAAATGGAACACCATCATCGCTGGTATGAAAAACAGGTAGGATCACTTCTCACTTCGTCCTCTTCGCTTAAAAGAAGTGGATCGTTTTCTTCATCAATAATTCGTTCAATTGCATCTGGGCTCTCTTCAGCGCCTTCTCCAAGTTGATTTAGCTCATATAGTTCGTAGATTCCTGTAAATTTAGTTGTTGAATGAAAACGCTTTTGGTGTGCTTTTTCAGCACCTTGTTTGCGGGCAACTAATGAGTCGCTTGTTGTATACGTAAACAGTCCATCTTCAAATTGAATTTCATATGAAGGGCCAGATGATAAATAAAATGACAGCGTTAGAAGAAAGACAAAAAATTGGCGCATAAGTACTCCTTTAATTTCCAAAGTACTTTGGTTTTAAATTTTTTATAAGTTTAATGAATCAGTTATTTTCTAAATGAAAATGAGGGGGTATATCCCCCCATTTTCTGACAGTGTTAGTACTGATTTTTTGGTTGGTTTGACTTACAAACGTGAGGCGTTTTTAGCCAAATAAGAAGAAACACCTTCAGCGGTTGCAGTCATACCTTCTTCGCCTGTACGCCAGTTAGCTGGACACACCTCGCCGTGCTCTTGGTGGAAATTCAAGGCATCGACCATACGCACAGCTTCATCAACGTTCCGTCCCAATGGCAAATCGTTAACGATTTGATGGCGAACTGTGAAATCCTCATCAATTAAAAAAGTGCCACGCAGTGAAACAGATTCGTTGATTAAGACATCATAATCACGGGCAATGGATTTGGTTAGATCAGCCACAAGGGGAAAGCTGATTTGGCCAATTCCGCCTTTTTCAACAGGTGTGTTCCGCCACGCAAGGTGGGTGAATTGAGAATCAACACTGATGCCAACTAATTTAGCGCCTCGTTTTTTGAAATCTTCAGAACGGTTGTGAAAAGCCAAAATTTCTGACGGGCACACAAACGTAAAATCAAGGGGATAAAAAAACAAAACACCTTTTTCACCGTTGAGGTAAGATTTAAAATCAAAGTTTTCGATAATTGCATTATCAGGCATAACAGCCGTGGCTGTAAAATTAGGCGCTTCCTGGCCAACAAGTACACTCATGTTCATTTCCTTTATTTAGTCGATTTTCTATTTTTAATTGATTCTGGATATTAATAAAACCACAAATTCCAGAGAAGCTCTTTTAAAAATTGTATCAACCCAGAAGCATGCTCTTTTTCATAATAATACATGTGCTGTTTTGGGTCATATTTTCGAACATATCCTTTTCTCATATCAACAGGTGCGTTTGTATCATTCTCATTAAATGATATCATTTCCAGAGGCTCTGAATCTGTTGGCAAGGCACCACAGCCAGCTGGGGATAGGTTAGAAGCCTGCGTGTGATCGGCTTTTGAAACTGTCTCATCATCTAGCCCTGGCAATGCATAGCATGTAGTACAGAAGAGGGCGCAAATCAAGGACACCTTAATCAATATTTTGTTTTGATAAATGTATGCCATCGTTAACTTTCTGTTATTCAAACTATACAATTATTTTTACAATGAAATCAAGTGTGCGCCGGTTATGCTATGCAGAAGTTTATGCGGCATATAACCAAGGCCGCCGCCAGTTCTGGCCTCACCAATATCGGTTGCGATCGCCCGGCCAATTTGTTGAACCGCTGCACTGCGCAATGCCTTGGCAAACGCTTTTTTTAGCTTTCCAAATTCTCTAACAAAAAAAATAGAAACACTTCGTAAACCCTCAACCAAAATTGGATTTTTGCTAGCGTGTGGATATTTTCAAAGTGTGTAAAAAATTTTTCAAGCCCTGAAGACTTTTATCAAAATGATAGCTCTTGGAATGTCTGTTTCAGAAAAAAGTCTCCTAAATCTTAGGACAAAAGGGAAGTTTCCTCTATTTCTTGATTCAAACAACAAAAATATGGATCTTGAGAATACAATAAAAATAAGATATATATGCATTATATAACATAATAATCAGATATGAATAAAATAAAAAGAGTTTTAAATCTTGATTTACCACAAGGCCAGAGCGCTTTTCTTTGGGGTGCGCGTAAAACGGGTAAGTCGACCTACCTTAAGAGCACTTTTCCCAAAGCACATTATATTGACCTTTTAAAAGCAGATGAGTTTCATAAGTATACCCTTAATCCTCATTATTTAAGAGAAGAACTCTTAATTTTAAAGGAGTCAACACAGACGCCTCTTGTTATTATAGATGAGGTTCAAAAAGTCCCTATTTTATTGAACGAAGTTCATTGGCTTATAGAAAACAGTCCTTTTGATTTCATCTTATGTGGATCTAGTTCAAGAAAATTGCGTTCTACAGGCGCAAACTTTCTTGGAGGAAGGGCTTGGTCTTATCAAATGATGCCATTATGTTATCCTGAAATTAAAGAGCTGAATTGGTCATCAATTTTTAATAACGGGCTCATACCTCAACATTATTTTTCTCCTCATTATTCTAAAATGATTAGCTCTTATTTGTTTGACTACATTATGAATGAAGTTCAACATGAAGCGAACCTTCGTAAGATTGAGCCTTTTGCAAGGTTTTTAGACATTTTAGGGTTTTGCCAGGGAGAGATGCTCAATTTTACAAGCATAGGTCGTGAGTGCGGAATTAACACACGGACAGCGCGCAGTTATTTTGATATTTTAGAAGATATGTATATTGGGTATTTTCTTTACCCTTATAGAAAAAAAGCCAAGCGGCAGACCATACAGGAAACCCCAAAGTTTTATCTTTTTGATACAGGGGTGGCAAATCATCTGAAGAGATATAGTTTTAAGGAAATGAAAGGGTCTGAGGCTGGAAAAGCCTTTGAGCATTATGTTTTTTTAGAGCTGATGGCTTATAAGAAATACCATGAAAAAACAGATTCTATCACTTACTGGCGTACAAAAGAGGGATACGAAGTTGATTTTGTTATTCAAGATAAAGCGTACGAAGTTAAGCTCAATGATTCTTTTAATAAAAAGGACATAAGAGGTCTTTTAGCTTTTGGGGATGAATATAAAGCAGAGTTAAATATCATTACGACACAAGGTGCTAAGCGGATCACAAAAGTGGATGATAAAAAAATAACAGTGTGGCCTATTTCTGACTTTCTAGAAGATTTATGGAGTGGCCTTGTTTGGTAGAGATGAAAATTAAAGACTTAAACCCGCAGAAATCCTGCACTCTTATTTTTTGATTTCTCTCAAAATTCCTCTTGCAATTATCTGCGAGAGTCGACTTCAGAGGCGCTAGCTAAAAAAGTGGTCTTTCTCCCAATAAACCGGATATTGAGCCATTTCTGATAAGACTCTGGCCTCACCAATATCGGTTGCGATCGCCCGGCCAATTTGTTGCACCGCTGCACTGCGCAATGCCCCGGCAAACGCTTTGTTGAGGCCTTAGACAACAGCAGTGAGGTTACTGACTGTGCTGAACAGGTTTAATTAAATCTTGTGGAATAAGTTCATGCTGAACCTGAACATCCATCCCATAATGCCGGGCCAGTTGCACCAGTCCAAGCGGGAAAATAGCGATTAGTTTATATTCAGGTACTTCGTATTTATATTTGGCTTTATATCCTTTCATTAATTGCTGAAAGTTTGTTTCAAAATTTTTCGTCTCTCTAAAATATAAAGCTGCAATGACTTCTGTTAGGTGGATAGACCATTTTTTTTTGTTTGCATAATAAGTGCGTGCTAAATCAATTTCACTTGATATGTCTTTTCGGGCAAGCAATCCTCTAAGTAATTTAAAAAGATAAAGGGTTTTATCAGCTTTGACTTTTTTAAGACATCTATTCATTTCAGGGATTAAATCAAAGCAGCCACCAGAAAGACTTTGGATAAATTCTGACAGAGAGGTTGTTTCAACGTAGCTTTCAGAAATCTGCTCTCCAGCCTCAAAGCGTTTGAACAGTTCAATTTGTAATTCACCAACCCTGCGCATGTTATCCCAATAGGCTTCTGGCCGGCCTGTCTCAAAATACTTCACAACTGCTTGCGTTCTAAATTGCCATAAATAACCAATATCTCCATGATCTTTATAACCTTTCTCATTTAATTCAATCCATTCTGGATCAAGCCCTTGCTTGGTTAGTTTTAAAAGAGGATCTCGAGATTTTACGTTCATGGTTTATATATTTCTGTTTTAGGAAGTTTATCTGTAGCCCACGTTGTATTTCCGTCCGCACTTAGTACATTGAGTTTACGGGAAACCTTAGTATTGTTGATACGAATTTGTTTGGATAAATCTATTAATTCTTGATTTGTTGATTTTTTCATCCGATCGAGAACACTGCGCATCCATTGATCGGACATTTGCGAGTATCGACCAACTTCATCAGAGCCATACCGTGCCAGTTTAACAGCACCATCGGCACTGAACTTGGATTCAACAATCATGATATCCTGTATTTCACCGGCGGCGGTGCGCCTGATTCCCACGGCATCAAACCCTTTGTTGCCGGGC
>MDTA01014569.1_pt1 | contig 15647 bp, 26 predicted proteins | sample 811151 | NCBI WGS metagenome assembly MDTA01 (sample SAMN05326648, study PRJNA326480) | marine metagenome | isolation source: seawater | place: Indian Ocean: South | collected 2010 | reverse complement strand
GAAAAGATATTTTATCTAAACAACAAGTTTGTACCTATTGATGTATCACGTTGGAAAGAAAAACTTAACTGTAGTATCAACGTAGGTATAGGTAGTGGTAGTCAACAAACAAAAATGCAAACTATGTCAAGTATAATGACTATAGTGCAAACCCTTGTACAGAATGGTGGTATGGGTACATTGGTTACACCTGACAATATATACAACGCAGTCAAAGAGTTTATACAACAATCAGGATACAAAAACGCTGACAGTTTTGTAACTAACCCTCAAATGTTACCACCTAAACAACCTGAGCCATCAATACTTGAAAAAGTAGAGGCTCAAAAAGCACAAGTTGAATTACAAAAATTACAACTAGAGGCACAAGAATTACAAATAGAAACTGAACTGAAAGTTGAAGAACTAAGAATTAAAAAACAAGAAAGTGAAGTCAATCTTGCAATCAAATCACAGGAATTGAAATTGAAAAAACAACAAATGGAAATAAATGAGGCAGAACTTTCACTTGAAGTTTTACAAGGTAGACCTGTTGGTATAGGGCCTACATAATGAAAGATTTAAACGAACTCAATATCGAAATAGAACTTATCAAAAAAGACATAAACGATATAAAAAACAATCACTTAGAACATATCGAAACTGATATGAAAGATATCAAAAGAGAAATATTCAGATTTAAATATATAGTTTATGGCATGTTGATAGTATTTTTGATTATTAGTGATAACATAAAAGAAATATTTAATTTAATTTAGGAGATAACTATGTGTCCAATGGGAAAAGGTACTTACGGAAGTAAAGTAGGTAGACCACCGAAGTTCAAAAAGAAAAAGAAGAATGGCAAAAAAAAGAAAAAGTAAGAATACACCGATAAACAAAGCATTATACTCTAGGGTTAAGTCAGAAGCTAAAAAAAAATTTAAAGTGTACCCCTCAGCTTATGCAAATGCTTGGTTAGTTAGAACTTACAAGAAAAGGGGTGGTAAATACAGAAGTGGCTAAATCAACAGGTGGATTAACTAAATGGTTTAAAGATAAGTGGGTAGACATAGGCGCACCAAAAAAGAACGGTAAATTTCAACCGTGTGGTAGGTCTAAAGGTAGTGGTAGAAAATATCCGAAATGTGTACCCTTATCGAAAGCTAGGACTATGTCTGAATCAGAGAAGAAATCAGCAGTCAGACGGAAACGTGCTAAGCCACAAGGTGTAGGGGGAAAACCTACAAATGTCTCAACGTTCAAAAAAAGAAGACGGAAAAAAAAGGTCTGAGTATTATTCCAAAAGATACGACTATTATATACTTTTGGGATATCCTGTAGTACAAGCATGTAAGTTAGCTCACAGAGACTTGGCGAAAGAATTTAAACAAAAAGACCCAACTGAGGAAAAACCTAAACCGATTTGAAACCACAAGAATTACAAACATTTATGTTAAAACACAGACTTTCTGTTGAGGAGATGTTTAGAATGACAGGGCATAAACCCCATGACATTCGTGGATACCTCACCGGCAAAAAGAAGATTCCTGAACATTGGACATCAGAATCTTTAACACGAAAAACTATACGTGGATAACTACACCCCTAACCGGATAGCCCACAGGAGTTAAATATGAGTGAAAAAGAAAAGGCAATACAACTTGGTATAGAAGCTAAGGAGTTACTAGAAAATCCTATTCTAAGGGATGCATTTAAAACCATGCTAGACGGAAACTACAAAGCATGGATAAACACAAATGCTGAAGATAGAGAAACAAGAGATTCTTGTTATTTTAAACAAAGAGCTGTATTAGAGTTGCAACAAACTTTAATAAATGTAGCTGAAAATGGTAGAATTTTACAAGAAGAAAAAAAACAGGAGGTAAGTAATGGCTAAAGAAGATATACCAGTACAGGAAAGTAAATTTAAAGGACATGTTGTTGAGGACGTACCCTCAGCACAGCGTATCGCGAACCTTTTATTGGCCGAACAGGATAACCAAAAAAATGTTCAAGATTCTACATCTGCTGTAAATGATGTAGAACAATCAGTAGATACAGAGATAGATAATTCACAAGAATTGACTGTTGATGATTTGGTCGAACATAACACAGAGAAAAGAGAGGGAACACCTGAAATGGTCACCGTTAATGTAGACGGCAAGACTATGGAGGTAAGTTTAGACGAACTTAAATCGGGTTACAGTAGAACAGCTGATTACACAAAAAAAACTATGGCTATGAGTGAAAAACAGAAAGAGCTTGAACAAGAAAAAGCTCAGACTATACAAGCCAGAGATAAATACTTAGAGGCACTTGAAAATTACAATAGTGAAATGGATTCCGAAGTAAAGCAACTAGAGGGACGTCTCACAATGGAACTTCAACAATCAGACCCAACAGAATATTATAAGTTGAAAGACAGGTTGAACGACATAAAAAATGCTCGTACAAAATCTGAAAACGAAAAAAATATTCTTACACAACAAAAGAAAGAGGAACAAGAAAAACACTTGAAAAAACTTATTGAAGAAAACAATAAATATTTATCAAGAGAGTTACCTGAAATTTTAGACCCAACTAAAGGGACTGAACTGAAAGCAGAAATCAGAAACTATGGAATAAAACAAGGTTACTCGGAACAAGAAATGAACTCTATCATAGACGCACGGAGTATTCTCATATTGAATAAAGCTAGGAAATATGATGATTTGGTAGAAGCTAAACTGAAAAACAAAAAAGTACCAGTTAGAGTTACCAAACCCGGCGCAGGTGTAAGTAGGTCTGAAATTGACACCGAAAAGTATACAAAGACAAGGAATAGATTAAAAAGAACTGGCTCTGTCGATGACGCTGCAAAAGCTATGAGAGCAGCCAAGATTATTTAATCTAAATTAACTTTTAAACAGAGGTGTAATACAAATGGCACAATTAACCAATACATTTGAAACTTACGACGCTGTGGGAAACAGGGAAGACCTTCAGGATATTATTTATGATATCACACCAACTGACACACCTTTTATGTCAGCTATTGGTCAAGGTACTGCGACGTTTACAAAACACGAGTGGCAGACTGATTCACTAGCATCCCCAAGTTCAAATGCACAAGTAGAGGGTGATGATTCAGCCTCAGCTGCTATGTCAGCTACGACACGTGTGTTCAACTATACTCAAATATCATCAAAACCAGTCATGGTTTCAGGTACACAGTTAGCAGTTGACCACGCTGGTGTCGCTGATGAACTCTCATACCAACTTTCAAAAGCTGGTAAAGAGCTTAAAAGAGACATGGAACTTGACTTGACTGGTAAAACAGACGCAACAGCTGGTTCCGGTAACGGTGGTGCAGCTAGAAAATCAAGAGGATTTGAAAGCTGGACAGTAACAAACAACACGTATGGTTCGGGTGGCTCAAACAGTTCCGGCTCAGTTACAGACGGTACACAAAGAGCACTTACAGAATCCATTTTGAAAACAGAACTTAAAAACTGTTTCGATAATGGTGGTACACCTGACATGTTACTTGTTGGCTCATTCAACAAACAAAAAGTATCAGGATTTACTGGTAACTCAACTCGTATGGACATGGCAGAAGATAGAAGTTTGATTGCTACTATTGATGTTTATGTATCAGACTTTGGTGAGTTAAAAGTAGTACCAAATAGGGTATTACGTGGCTCAGGAAGAAGTGCATTGTTAGTTGAAACCGACATGTTTGCAACTGGTTATTTAAGACCGTTCACACAGGAAGAAAGAGCTAAAACTGGTGACGCTGAGAAAAGAGCATTAACTGTCGAATGGACATTAATTGCTAAAAACGAGGCATCTTCAGCGACTATAGCTGACTTAACAACTTCATAATATATCCTTAGATATATATATAAACGGAGAGGGTGGAGTTATCCACCCTTTCTAAAACAAAGGAGACTTTAATGAGAACATTAAATGATTATTTTTTGACAGCAGAAATAGAAGATATCTCGACAGCTTCAAGTACGTTCGTCCCAGTACCAGACGGTGGTGAAATCATTAAGATTACAACTGCTCTACAAGGTGCTATCAGTGGTGGTAACGCTGCGATAAGTTTTGAGATTGGTGGAACAGCCGTTACGGGTGGTGGCATAACAGTTGCTCACTCAGGCTCTGCAGCTGGTACAGTTGATTCATCAGTACCAACAGCTGCTAACAGAGTTGAAGAAGACGGTACTATCGAAATGATTACAGATGGTGGTTCTACAGGCGCTAACAAATTATTAGTTACATTTGTAATTAGGAGATAAACATGGCGTCAGTAAACTACGGACTGCGAGTTACAAACACAATCAAAAGGACTGTAAGTACCAGTTCAGCTCAAACAGCTGCTACAGACGCAGGTACAGAGTACGTAAGAGTAATTTCTGATACCAACGGTGTACACATAGCTTTTGGGTCTAATCCAACTGCTACGACCAGTAGTACATACCTAGCTGCCAACAACGACGAAGTATTCAAGATAGACGGTGGTATGAAGATAGCAGCTATTGTTGCTACAGGTACGGCTAACCTTTATATTGATGAACTAAGCGAATGAAAAGAAAAATAGCACCCGGACAGATATTTCACTATCACAATCCAACAGGTGAGTTTGCTATAGAACACGTTGAAAACTTACAACCCCTATTAGATTCTAACAAACGTTTACAACAAGAAGACCATAGTATACGTGATGAATTTCGATTATCTGCGCGTATACCGGCTACAGTTTATTACGAATGGAGAAACAAATATGGGGTTGATTTGTTCAACCCAAATCATAGAGCAGGTGTGAGAAAACTTTTAAATAGTCCGGAATACAGGTATCTTAAAACTACACAAAGGGTTATATAATGGCTATTTCAAACTATTCACAATTAAAATCAGCGATAGCTGATTGGTTAGATAGAACAGATTTGACTGATTCTATACCGGATTTTATCACACTTGCTGAGACGAGGCACAGACGTGATTTCAAGATTAGAAGAATGGAAACGAGGGTTACAGCAAACACGGTAGCTGATACTGAGTATTATACACTGCCTGATAATTTTGTTGCTATGAGGAATATACAACTCAATACTAACCCAAAAACACCGTTGGAATATTTGACACCTGAACAAATGGACAGGGTACACGCGGGTAGCACAAAGGGTAAACCAAAAGCATATAGTATCATTGGTAATAATATACAACTGAGACCGTTACCTGATAGTGTTTATCAAATAGAAATGTTGTACTTCAAGTATTTTACACCATTATCAGATTCCAACACTACTAATGATATGTTGACTTATCACCCTGACGCTTACTTATACGGTGCATTAGTAGAAGCTGAGCCATATTTACAAAATGACAAAAGAATCCAAGTTTGGGCTGGTTACTATGAAAGAGCAAAAAAAGATATAATAGATTCAAATGAGAGAGATAGACATTCAGGTGTAGCACCTACTACACGTATAGATTACGGTTTATATTAATGACTACATGGTCAGAACAAACTACAAGTTCAACTACATGGACAGTAACAACTGAACAAGCTAGGGGCTATATAGAAACAGAAGATAATCTGTTTTTGTTAGCTACAGAGAGTGGTGAGTTATTTCAACAAGAAAATTTGACAGACATAGATACAGAAGATTGGCAAGAACTTACACCAGTATCTACATCAACATGGACAATACAATAAATGGCAACTAAAAAGATTTCAGATTTAGCAACAACAACGACACCTGTAAGTGGTGCTTTGTTTCCAATAGTACAATCAAGTTCCAACTTTGCAGTCACTTTGGAAAACATAGCAGCTAATATGCCTGATTTGACAGCTACTAAGTTAACATCATCAAGTACCATTACAGCTACAAGTGGATTCGTTGGTAATCTTACAGGTAACGTAACTGGTAACGTTTCAGGGTCTTCAGGGTCTACCACAGGAAACGCAGCGACAGCGACAGCTTTACAAACAGCTAGAACAATCGGTGGTGTAAGTTTTGACGGTACAGCTAATATCAATCTTCCCGGTGTAAATACAGCAGGAAACCAAGATACAAGTGGTACAGCTGCTATAGCTACTACTGTTACCATAGCTGATGAAAGTACAGATACGACTTGTTTTCCGTTGTTTGTTACAGCAGCTAGTGGAAATTTAGCACCAAAAAGTGCAACTGGTTTGACGTTCAATTCGAACACAGATGTTTTATCAGGTACGTTTTCAGGTAACTTGACTGGTAATGTGACAGGCGATGCAAGTGGGTCTAGTGGCAGTTGTACAGGGAACTCAGCAACAGCTACGGCTTTGCAAACTGGTAGAACTATTGCATTGACAGGTGATGTTACAGCTACTGGGGTGTCATTCGACGGTACTGGGAATATAAGTTTATCTACAACGATTGGAGCAGATAGTGTTGCTCTTGGTACGGATACGACTGGTAATTACGTAGCTGGTATATCGGGTACAACGAATGAGATTGAAGTTTCAGGTTCGGGCAGTGAGGGTGCAACCGTTACTGTTGGGTTACCTGATAACGTTACAATAGCTGGTAATTTGACCGTAAACGGTACGACAACAAGTGTTGACACAACCAACCTAGAGGTTGAAGACCCGTTAATAAAACTAGCTAAAAACAACAATGCAGCCGATAGTGTAGATATAGGTTTTTATGGATTATACGATACAAGTGGCTCACAAGATTTATTTACTGGTTTATTCAGGGACGCAAGTGATTCAGGTAAATATAAACTATTTAAAGATTTACAAGCTGAGCCAACAACAACGGTTGATACGACTGGTACAGGGTATGCAGTTGGAACATTGGTTGCAAACCTAGAGGGGAACGTTACAGGGAACGTTACAGGAAACACATCAGGCAGTTCAGGTAGTTGCACAGGTACATCAGCAGTTGCAACGACTGTGACTGTTGCAGATGAAAGTAGTGATACCACCTGTTTCCCATTATTCGTTACAGGTGCTACTGGTGACTTGGGTGCAAAATCAGGTAGCAATCTCACATTCAACTCAGATACCGGTGTTTTAGGTGCAACAACATTTTCAGGGTCAGGTAGTTCACTTACTGGTGTAACTTTAAAAACTTCATCAACAGGTAGTTCACAGGTTGCAGTCGGTACGACAGCTCAGAGAGACGGTAGTCCAGCTACCGGTATGTTTAGATTTAACACAACAACAACAGGATTCGAGGGTTACAACGGTAGCGCGTGGGGTGCTATCGGTGGGGCAGGAGGAGGCGCCACAGGTGCTGGTGGCGATGAGGTGTTCCAAGAGAACGAAAGAGTGGTTACGACTAGCTATACTTTATCCACTAACAAGTCAGCCATGTGTGTCGGCCCGCTCACTATCAACTCCGGCGTCACGGTGACGATACCTTCGGGGGAGAGGCTTTTAATATTATGACGTGTAAAATAAATCTTGATACAAGCAGTGGTCTTCAATTTGAATCAGACACTAGCGGTGCTTTAGATTTACAATCTAATGGCACAACAAAAGCGTCTATGGATTCTAGTGGTAATATAACAGCTAATTCATGTATAGCACAAAGTAGTGGTGGCATAGAAACACAGATAATATCATCAGATTCAAATTCGTTTTGTTCAATCGGCAGTAAAAGCAACCATGATGTAATAATAGCATTAGCAACCAATGAAACTGCTAGATTCAGAACAAATGGTAGGGTAGATTTTGGTACAGGTTCTTATACTAATGGTGCTAAATTAACACTTACACATTTGGGTAACCAAGTTGTTGGTTTAAGAATGTCAGATGAAACTACTACAGGCACACACAATGCACTACAATTTTTAAGAAACGGCACACAGGTTGGTAAAATAGAAACTGCTAACCAAGCATCTACTTCTTATGTAACATCATCTGATTACAGAATGAAAGAAAATGTAAACTATACATGGGACGGTACAACAAAACTTAAACAACTAAAACCTGCTGAGTTTACATGGAAAGCAGAATACGATAGTAACAAAACGAAAGTACAAGGATTCCTTGCACATGAGGTGTCAGATATAGTACCGGAGGCAGTAACAGGAGAAAAAGATGCAGAAGAAATGCAAGGTATAGACCAAAGCAAACTTGTACCCTTATTGGTCAAAACAATACAAGAATTAGAAGCTAGAATTACAGCATTGGAGAGTGAATAATGTCAGTTACAATAAAAGGAACAAAAGACGATAATACTGATTTTTTAATATCAGCACCTAGTTTTAGTGCAAGAATAACATCTAACCAATCTGTTTCAGCTACTACTTGGACGAAAATGGCTTGTGCAACAGAAATGTGGGATACAGATTCTAAGTATGATAATACAACAAACTACAGATTTACGCCTACAGTAGCAGGATACTATATGTTCAGTATGGGTTGTAGGGGAGCGTCTTCGACAACTAATGCTATTGCTCTTTATAAAAATGGAGCAGTATATAGAAGAAGCATTGTAGAGGGAATGAAATATCCAAGATTAAATGTTTTGGTATATACAAGTGGTGGGAGTGATTATTATGAGTGTTATGGTTATACATCAGGCACATCTTTTGAAGTAACAGAAGATGATAATTGGTTTCAAGCACACTTTATAAGGAAAGCATAATGGCAACTTTAGTAGAAAAGATTAAATCAGCAAGACCAAAAGTTACAGATTCAGATTTTTTAGAAAATATTATTGTACAAAATGATAGTGATGGTAAAGGCGATTATATCAAATCATGGAATCACCCAACCGAAACACAACCAACAGATGAGGAACTAGGATAATGTCATTAGTAATCAAAGGCAGTAGCTCAGGACAAGTAACTGTGGACGTACCCGCAGTGGCGGGCACGAACACAATCACAATACCTGCGACCACAGGCTCGTTGATAACATCATCAGTCACGGGAGATTTCACAGTAGATACGACTACATTCAAAGTAGATTCAACGAACAACAGGGTAGGTATAGGAACTGCAAGTCCAACAAAAGATTTAGATGTTGTCAATTCTGGAAATGCTTGTATAAGAATAATTGGTGGAACTTCTAGTTGTTCGCAAATACAATTCGGTGATACAGATGCTAATGACATAGGTGATATTTGCTATGACCACTCTATAAATGGTTTTAAAATATACACAAATAGTGGTGAAAGATTCAGGATGGAGGCAGACGGTGATTTTCATGCAGATGGCGATGTTATAGCTTTCTCGACAACAGTATCGGATATTGCATTGAAAACGGATATCGAAATGATACCAAATGCACTAGATAAAATTGATGAAGTTAGAGGTGTTACATTTACACGACACAACGGACAAAAGTCAGCAGGAATTATTGCACAAGAATTAGAAAAAGTTTTACCCGAAGCTGTAAGAGAGAAGAAACTTGCACTACATGACGGCAAAGAATATAAAACTGTAGAATACGATGCTATACATGGATTATTGATTAACTGTATAAAAGAATTGAAAGAAAAAGTTAGGAAACTAGAAAATGGCTCTACCAGCTAGCCCTAACCAAATATCACTAGGAGATATTAGAACAGAGTTTGGTTTAGCAAGTGGACAGATAGCTATGTCATCTTTGTATGACAAAGGTAATGCACCAAGCAGTGGTGAGATACAGATAGGAGCTGACTTTCATGGCACATCAGGTGTAACTTTACTCGTAGATGGTAGTGTTACATTTGGACAAGTAGAAGATAAAAACTTTGTTTTCGTTACTGGTAGAGACCCAAGCACATTACATTCTAATTCTAATATAGGTAGTTTATCTACTACGACAAACACTGTTGGTTTTAGTGCAATATTTCAGACTGGTGACGCAGCTAACAACATGACATCTGAAACTCTTATCGACATGACTGCCTCAAAAAGAGCAGATATTGATACAATAAAATTAGGTGGTCAAACTGTGTCAAGGAGAGGTGGACAAGTAGAATTTAAAGGAACAGTAAACCAAGTTCGTATACCTGTAAATTTATTTTCTGATTTTGTAAACAATCAAACTAGAACGATAGATATTACAAAGCTAGATGATAATGACGCTTTCTTAAACACTACATTTACAATAGGAACACAAACTAAAAGCGATGCAAAAGGTAACAACACTAATTTAAGATTTTTTAACGCTTCAGGTGGTGAGGGTAACACGAATACAGGTGGTAGTATGACGACTACTGCTATTGTAAATCCTGAAAATAATACAACGATAACCAATGTAACAGGTCTAGTAGCAGCTACAGGTCAGTCTAACTACCTCAGACTTTATGTTACGAAAACAGGTAACACGACAACTATGAATCGTTTGATGAGTAGGTTTAGATACTTTATTATTACGAGACCTGACGGACAAACTTACAAGTTCAGGTTGAGTTGGGGTACATCAGATTTTGAAGAATCAGCTAACAACACATACACATCAACACAAAATAGTTATGGTGCAAATACTGGTAGTGGTAGTGGTGATTTGTTATTTAATGAAAGTGGGGCAGTTGCATATAACTTTATGACTGGTAGTGGTAACTTTAATTTCAAAATAGTTTAGGAATATATATGGCAATTACATTTGAAAGAGCAGATACAATAGATGATTCTATTTTTGACAGTTTATACTCTACATCAGTTGATGACATTAAATCGGGAACTATGTTGATTCCTGAAGATAAAACATCAGACGAAGATATAAAGGCATGGGTAAAAGGAATATTCAACCAAGAGAGCAATAGTAGACATGGCATATTAGTCAAAAAAGACGGAACACCTATAAACTGGATAGTTGGTAACCATAACCCTGAAGATACATTTACATGGGTGTGGGTTTTGAATGGTGCAATAAATAATAGTAAAGCAGTTTTTTATACTTCAGAATGGCATACTAATCACAAAGCATATCAACAATCTATTGGAGTATCTAAATATTCAATCAGTTGTTTGGTAGATAGTAGGGTAGATAAATATTTTATAAAAGCACAATCTGACGGAGTTATGTTAGGAAACTACTCAAAGAAAACATACGAAGATTCACCACTCAATGTAAGACATAATTGGGAATACTAATGTGGCACTTACTATTTTATACATATTTTATTTTGGATTAGCTTTATATTCTTTTGTAGCATTATCATGGCTACAACTGTTATACACATACATACTGTTTTATTTTTTATTAGAATTTACCATGAGTTTGTTCATACATAGGTGGGCTACACACAACCTTTGGAATCCACCAGTATGGTTTCAAAACATAATGACTGTTGTATCTATGTCAGCATTGATTGGAACACCAATATCATATAGTGCATGGCACAGAAATCACCATAGATATGCTGATACTATAGCTGACCCACACAGTCCAAAGTATAGTTCATGGTTATATATTATATTCAGAACACACGAACAAGATTACGATTTAAGTTTGTGTGGGGATAGACTAAGGAATAAATGGCAACTGCTTTTAACTAAATACGAAAATCCGGCGGTTTACTTTACCAATGTCATTCTTTTCTTAGTCTTACCCTTTGATGTATTTTTAATGTGGGCGACAGCAGTTGCTATGACAACGTTTTGGGTAATGACAGTTACAGGAATAATGTGTCACACAGGTGAAATAAAAGATGTACCTTACATGTATCCTTTTGCATTTTCTGAATCATATCATAAACAACACCACATAAAACCAAAACTGAAACATTGTAAGTACGACCCTTTAGTGTGGGTGATTGAAAGGTTGGGTTGGACATGAAACATGCAAGATACGTGCAATTACTAGCACTAACAAATCATATCGTTGCAATATACGGTTGTATATATTTTACAGAATATATTTACATAGGCATTATTGCATGGGGTTTTGTGAATATATTTTGCACAAATATTGCATTACACAGATTTATGGCACACAGGAGTTTTACAACAACACCTGTAAAAGAAAAGATTTTAAAATACTTAACAATAATACCAGCTTTTGGTAGTCCGTTATCTTGGGGTGCTATGCACAGGTATCACCACATGTATAGTGGTAGTATGCAAGATAACGAAAATCCGAAAAGAATTGGGTATCTTAGAGCATGGTTGACTTTGTACGACCCTATAAAAATACCTAAATCAATGGTAAATGATATACTAAAAGATAAAGATTATATGTTTATTACCAAACATTATTGGAAGTTATTATTTAGTTATATAGGTGTACTGTTTTTGATAGACCCTGTTTTAGCTGTATTTTTGTTTTGTTTTCCAGCAGCTTGTGTATATCAGGCAGCTGGTGCTTTTGGTGTTTTACCACATTGTAAACATTTTGGATATATTGTAGTTACACCGAGAAAAGATTGTACAGCTGTCAATAGTCCATTGACATCATTAATTAGTTGGGGTGAGGGTTGGCATAACTATCACCACACTATATCAAAAGATTACAGGCATGGTCATAAGTGGTGGGAAATCGACCCACCAGCTTGGTTTATAGAACATTTATTTTTAAAGAGGACATAATGGGATTAGAAACAGGAACATATATTGATAGTTTGAATAGTTCAAACCCTACTGCTACAGACGCAGTTAATGAGGGTGACGACCACATAAGACTGATAAAATCTACAGTCAAAGCAACGTTTCCGAATGTAGCTGGCGCGGTGACACCAACACATACTGAACTTAATTTATTAGACGGGGTGACTGCTAACACGACAGAGTTGAACTATGTTGATGTTGCTACTTTGGGTACAGTTGAGGCGTCTAAAGCTGTGACAGCTGACGCTAATAAAGATATTACAGGAGTAAGGAATTTAACTTGTACAGGAACACTAACAGCGAGTGGGCTTATAACACTAGCAGATGTGTACCCAGTAGGTAGTATATATATTAATGCAAGTGTAGCCACCAACCCAGCTACCTTATTAGGTTTTGGTACATGGGCAGCTTTCGGGGCAGGACGTGTTATGGTTGGTATAGATTCCACACAAACAGAGTTCGATACACTAGAAGAAACTGGTGGTGCAAAAACACATACATTAACTACATCTGAATTACCATCACACACTCACAATAATCCAGCAGGTATTAGTCCTGCTCCTAATGCAAACGATGTAGACATTACAGGTGGTAACGGCAGAACTATAGCAGATAATGTAGCGACAGCATCTACTGGTGGTGGACAAGCTCACAATAACTTGCAACCATATATCGTAGTGTACATGTGGAAACGAACAGCTTAGTCAAGTTATATAAAATTAGTAATGACTTTCTGAATGAGGCAGAAAAGATAATTACTATGTCAGACATAAATTTTATTTATGACAGGAAAACGAGTAGGGGTGAGATAACAGACCCGAATGTTATAGACAAAGGTCAAATAATACATCATTTATATTATGATAATAAACCACAATCTAAACATTACGATTTTTTTAGAAGTGTTTTTGATGAAATTAAAATACCTGTAAAAAAAATGTTAAGAATGAAGATTAATGTTACTTTTCCCATAGTAGGGTATATGGAACACAATCATCAAATGTGTCATCAAGATATTAACAACCCTGAACAAAGACCTGATTTGAATTTTAAATCATTGATAGTTTATATCAACGAATCAGACGGTGACACTATGTTTTTCGAAAACAATAAGATTATCAAAAGAATTAACCATGAAAGGGGTAAAGGTATTCTGTTTGATTCCGGTTTGACACACGCTGGTCAAAACCCAATGAAAAACAATTTAAGAATAGTTATGAATACAATTTTTGTATCAGGAGATTAAACATGGCAGTATTCCAATCACCACCACCTAAAGGTTTGGTAAAAGATACTAATAATACAATATTACCTTTTGAGTTTTATTCTGAGGCATCTAATATAAGATTTTCTGATAACGCAGCTAAAAAAATACAAGGACATGACCAAGTTTTCGGTACACCAACAGTTGCACCATATTTTGTTATCAACTGGTCATATACCACTAACTCATATTGGTTTTACGCAGGTACAGCTAAGATATATAGATTGAGTGGTAGTTCAACACACACGAATTTTACACGTAGTTCAGGTGGTGATTATTCTACTAATTTAGCTACCGTAGGAAACTGGACAGGTACAATCTACAACGGTTTACCGATATTATGTAATGGTGTAGACGACCCACAATGTTTAGCAACAACAGGTGCTAGTAACTTTAGTGATTTAACCAACTGGCCGGCTAATACCACATGCAAAACTATAAAAGCATTTGGTAATTATCTTATGGCACTCAATCTAACAGAGAGTGGTACAAATCTACCTAATAAAGTTCGGTGGGGTGATACTGCTGAAGATTTCAGTTATCCCTCAACATGGACGGCAGCAGCTACAAATGACGCTGGTGCAGTTACCATTGGTGACGAGGCAGATGAGATAGTAGACGGACTTGCATTGAAAGAATCATTTATAATATACAAATCTAATTCAACATGGATAGCTAACTATATCGGTGGTAATTTAGTTTTCAGTTTTCAAAAGTTATTCAATGATACGGGTATTCTGACAAGAAACTGTGTAGCTGAATTTGAGGGACAACATTTTGTTGTTACACAAGGTGATATTATTATACATAATGGTGTATCTAAAAAATCAGTTGCAACGAATACTATAAAAAATCACCTATTTAATGATATTAACAGTAGTTATTACCAACTTACTTTTGTAACACATAACGTTCAAAAATCAGAAATGTGGATATCATACCCAAGTTTAGGGTCTCAATTTTGCAACAAAGCATTGATTTATAACTATGTAGATAACAGTTTTACTTTTAGAGATTTACCTGATATTTACCATATAGGGCCGGGTATTGTAGACCCCGGTGCAACATCAAACACATGGAACTCACAAACGACTACTTGGACAACAGTCACAGGTACTTACGGTGATAGAACATTCAATCCAACAGAGAGAAGTATACTTTTCGCTGGTACAAGTGATACCAAACTGTATCGTGGTGATTTTGGTCAACAGTTTGATAACGAAAACTTTATATCAACCGTAGAAAGGAAAGGATTGACATTAGACGGAAACAACAATACAGTCAAACAAGTAAGAAAAATTACGCCAAGAGTGAAAGGAACAGGCACAGTAAATATTTCAGTAGGGAGCTCTATGTCACCCAACGGTACATATACCTTTACACAAGCACAATCTTTCGACCCTAACTCACAAAACAAAGTAGATTGTAGGAGTACAGGTAAATTTATAGCTGTAAGATTTCAACACACCGGTAATAGTGAATTTGAACTTAATGGTTATGATATGGAATATGAGGTGTTGGGAGAAAGATAATGGCAGATTCACCTAGATATGTACCAAACCCAGTACCAAGTGATACTGAAGATTTACCAAGATACATATTCCAAGAATTGTTGAAACTACAGGGTGCATTACAAGAAAATCCTACTACCTTTATTGAAGTAACAAATGGTACACCAAGTAGAAAAAAACAAGGTGATATTGTTTATGCAGACGGTACAAACTTCGACCCCGGTGGTGGTGAGGGTATATATTTTGTTAACGCAGCTGGGAACTACACAAAACTATGATTTATATATCAGGCATTGAATATAAAGATATTGATAAAGTTTGGGATTGTTGTGTACCTTTTTTAGAATTAGGTAATGACAAAAGTCAAAATG
>MDTA01099735.1_pt1 | contig 15648 bp, 11 predicted proteins | sample 811151 | NCBI WGS metagenome assembly MDTA01 (sample SAMN05326648, study PRJNA326480) | marine metagenome | isolation source: seawater | place: Indian Ocean: South | collected 2010 | reverse complement strand
TGGACAGGAGGGACATCGCCTGCGCCATGATATCGCTCCGTTCGTTATCCGCGACGAGCGAACGAGGAGCGGTGTTCGTGCAAGGACGTGTGCATTCACCGCCGAAACACGACGATGTTATCTGCTCAAGGCGAAGCGATGACAACTGGCAGGCACTGCTGAGATAGCGCCGCGCGCCAACACAAAAGCAGAGGTGTTACGTTTGTGACTCCCCCGCGATCGACACTCTCCACATCCCTCCGCGCGACATCCGGGCAATACTTCGCCCGAGCGGGCGGAGACCATGTCAGGGGAGACACGCGGGCTCCTTCGGGACCAACCTCCGCAGTTTCATGGCTCCATGTCGCGGACCGGGGAGGCGGGATCCCGGGACACGCAGATTCCTCCGCCACCCTCCCACCAAAAACACGGGACGGGGAAGCTCCGGGACAGGCTGACGCGCAGGGTGCTGCGACGGACCGCTTTATCTTTGATTCCTTTGATGCTTGCGTGTGTTGCGCTGGTCTTCACCGCCAGGCACGCCGCGAACGTCGCTTCCAGGGCTCCAACGAGGCGACTTTCGGAGTCCCACGTCGGCGGACATCGAACTCGGCAACGAGTTCATCTCGGGGCTAACCTCGGCGAGGCGTCCCCGGACTCCGGCGTTGCGGCGCTCGCGGGGATTCCCGACCGTGTGACGTCGGATCTGACCTGGGCTCGGCGGTTCGCGCTGGCGGCAGAGCTCCTGAAGGTTCCCCCCGCGTTCGACCTGGACACACTCGGCGGACAAGACCCAAACACGTCGCAGGACCTCGCCAAGCTGAGGGCGTGGACCCGCGCGCATTACGAGCCATCGTGGACCAAGAGGCACTTCTTGGTGCCTGTGAAAGTCGGGGGTGCGAGCTTGGAGTATGCGCCGGTGTTTAAGGCTGCGAACAACAACATAAGGTACACACTCAGGCAGTGGGAGCCGATGGTGATGGGCGAGACCGAGCTGAACGCACTATCTGGTGGGGACAAAGACGGCGCCGTCGCGGCGATGGGTCTGAGGAGGAGGCACCAGAATCAGCCCGAGCTCGAAGACAATGAGACACCGCTTATCGACGACGGTAGACCGTGCCTGTTCACGTTTGTGCGGGATCCGCTGACGAGGTTCGTGTCGGCTTACTCCGAGTTTGAATACAGGCAGTCGCCCACGTTCCTGGAGGGTGTGAAGGATGTCTGTCCGCAGGGTGACTGGGTGGACAGCGCGTTCGATGTTTCGTCATACGCGTACGACGAGCTCAAGGATGGGGTGCTGGGCAAGAAGAACATGAAAAAGAATACGGCGTCGGCGAAGGTGGGACACAGACACTCCCACAAGGATTCCGAGGAGGAGGAGGAGGAGGAAGGCGTCTCCTCCGGTGACATGAACGTTGCGGAGAACCAGGGCTTATTCGCTCGGCTAAACGGTCGGTCGACGGATTGGCCTCCTAAGCGCGGAAGCGAGCAGCGAGCGAGGCTCGCGCTCGTGCTCCTCGCACAGCTTCGGTGGGTCGAGACGGGGAACACAGGCGAGATGCCCAACGTGACGGCGACAGACCCTCTCGGGGTGAAGCAGGGTTTGAACTGCTACGTCGCCTTCCATCATCTGTTCCCGCAGGCGAGCAATTTCCTGGAAGGGGGCGTGGGAGGGATGTCGCAGGCGAACTGGGTACCGATGAACTTCATCGGACACCTCGAGGATTTCGACAAGGAGTGGAAGCGCTTGGCAAAGACGTGCAACGTCCACCCTCAGCATGAGCTGAAATACCGACACTTACCCAGCGGCGGAGGTCACTTTGCCACTCGGGGCGAGCAGGGACCTGACCAGGCCATGGAGCGGCTGCTGAGCGAGGACGAAGACGCGTTGCGGGCATTCTGTCTCATGTTCCTCGACGACTACACTTGGGGCGGATACGACCTGCCCAAGACGTGTGCGGAGGATTCAAGGATACGAGCACTGATTGAAATTTGATAGGTGCTTTCCACACGTAGCAGTATTTTAGTTGATTTTTTCATTTATTGTTGCCGCTACATCCGCTCACAGGCTGCTCTTTGGCGGTCGCACCGCGCTGAGCACCTGTGCAGCCGCTCTCAAGCCCGTCTCCATCGCGCCCTGCATGCACGGATTGACTCCCGGATGCGTCGCCTCCCCCGCAAAGAATACGCTTTCACCGTCGGGCGCGGCCACGACCTCCCTGCTACCAAAGGCATGCAGAGTGGGATAAGTGTAAGCACCTCCCACGAGCTCCTCATTTCTCCAATCGGCGACGTAGGATCCAGTCAATCTTGACCGACTTGGCCTCGGGTTCGCATCGGAGCCGAACATTTCGTCCATCTGATCCAACGCCCGTTCCACCACCGTCTTCCGCTCCATCCTCGACAGCTCGTCTGCCAGGTTACCCGCAGCGAAGAACGTCACGACCTCCTTGGTCCTCGCCGGGACCGAGGGGTCCACCCCCTGGTCGCTCGCCATCCTCGCGCCGCTGCCTCGCCCGACGTTTTCCGTGGACGGGTACTTGAGGATCCACATCTCGGGCAGGAAACATCCCGCGCACACCACGTCGAACAGCCCTTCCGGCCAGAACGAGGATTCAAACGCGAGGAACACCTTGACCGAGTTAGACACCTTCACCCTGTCGATGGCCTTGGTCTTAACCATCGGAAGCGGCGGCGTAAACGCAATCGATCCCGGGTTGTTGGGCTTTAGCGCTGTGATGGGCGCGGCGACCACGACGCACCGCGACGCGACCATGGTTTCACCCGTGCTTCTCCTGATCGTCACCGGTCCTGGGGCACCGTCTGGTGGACGGATGATCTCGGATACTTTCCATCCGAGCCTGACGTCAATCCCCTTCGCGAGCGCCTCGGCGACGCGATGGAGGGATCGATCCAGCACCAGATACTTTTCCCCGTAGTTCCAACCCCGCTGCTCAACGACCGCCTCCTGCATTCCCATCAGCGCGAGTGACGTGCCGAAGTCGTTGGCGTAGATGCTTTCCGCAAGTGCCAACACTTTATCCGAGCACTGCACCATGTCTCTCAGCCATTCGAGCGCGGTGACGTCTCGGTCGATGGGCACACCAGGCAGCTCGGCGAAGAGTCTGTGCACCTCGCGCACGTCTGGGTCGTTCTCGTCCGCATCCTCGGCGACCACCAACCTTCTATCCCCGACACCCTTGCCGAAGAAATATCGGTCGGGCCACTCATACTCTCGCATCTCCCACCCCTGCGCGTCGATGAAGTCCTTGAGCACGTTGCACTCCTCGCCGTGGATGAACTCAGGTCCGAGCTGTAAGGGCCACGGTGCGAGGCCCTCGAGCTGAGATACCCTGCCACCGAGATGGTCGCCAGCTTCGATGACAACGACTGCGGAAGTATCGGGAAGCGGACATCAGAGGTTGTTTTTCGCGCCGGGTGGCGCGGCGGCTCGACGCATCGGTTGCACTTTCGCGTCGGCGGCGGGCGGCGCGCGGCTCAACGCGTCGGTTGAACTTTCGCGTCGGCGGCGGGTGGCGCGGTGGCTCAGAGCATCGGTTGAACCTTCGCGATAGATCTCGAGCTTGGGAATGTTCACTGTGTTAACTTACCACTGACACCGCAATCCTTCAGGCGTCGAGCCGCCTGCAGGCCTGCGAGGCCGGCTCCGATGACGACGCACTCCACCATCGACGCGTGCGCACGAAAGAATGGAGTAAAAGTTACCAGCAGTAAGCTCCATTCCAAGAGAGCGCCGCCACCGACGCCACGGCCCCGCCGAACAAGAGTTTCGATCCACCTCCGGCGGATCATACCAGTAGGTCAGGATGCCCATAGACTACAGCAAGTGGGACGACATCGACTCGGACTCCGACGACGAGACCGTTCCCAAGCCCGCGTCAGTCGCGCAGAAGAACCATTCTGACGCGACCGCCGCCGCTCCGGCTTCGAGCGAGGAGTTCGACAAGAAGAGCAAGCAGGATGCTACCGGTAGCGCGTGGAACATGAACAGCTGGCACTTCGAGGAGACCAAGCTCGATGAGTGGGGCAGGGCCAGGTTAAAGGAGCTTCTGCACAGGGCACCCGTTAGCCAGTACCTGGAAGTCGACGGGCTCGAGCTTGATCTCGACGCGAAGATTGTCGTGAGGGAGATCAAGGGGGATTGCTGGGTTCACGTCAGGAAGGGCAAGAAGGTGTGGGGTCACGATTTCGACTGCGCCATCGACTGGGCGGGTTCCATTCGCGGGGGGAGCGGCCTGCAGATCCACGGATTCGCCGAGTGGAACTGGGCGGTGGACGACGACGAGGTTGAGGTGATCGTTCGCATGGCGCAGGAAGTTCCCTTCAAACCCGCGGTTTGTGCAGCGGTGAAGAAGGTCATCGTCGCCAGGTGCGAAAAGTTTGCGAAGGAGCTCGCGGCGAAGAAACCCGCGAAGGGGGAAGGTGAGGAAGGCGGCGGGCTGAAGGAGGGCAACGTTCAGGTTGGTCAGTATCAAAAGTACGAAGCTGGACCGGATGGCGTTGCGGCGCTTCAGGAGAGGGCGAGGCAGATGAACCTGGAGAAGGGAGAGGAGGTCACGTCGGGGAAGGAGCAGAAGAGACTGCACTCCCAGGTTCCCACGTACTGAGCAGAGGTTCGTGAACGTAGAAGACTGTATTAAAAGTGCTCAGTCCGAATCACCACACGCGTCGTGTTTTATTATCACGCCTGGAGCACGGGCTCCTCGCCGGGAAGCAGCTGGAAGGAAGGGGTGGACTTGGCGATTTCGAGTTCCTCCTCGTTCATGTCTGCGGCGATAGACTCGTACAGGGGCGTGGACATGTATCGCTCTGAGGTGTCGGGAAGCATGGTGAGGATCACGCTGCCCTTGGGAGCCTTCGCTGCAACCTTGAGCGCACCTGCCATCGAGGCGCCGCCAGAGATACCTGTGAAGATACCCTGGGTGCTCGCCAGCTTCTGCGCAGTTTCGATCGCCTCAGGACCAGAGATGGGAACGAGCTCATCGTACAGGTCCATCGCCTGTGCATCCTCGAGCACCTTCGGGATGAAGTCGGGGGTCCAGCCCTGGATCGGGTGAGCTGCAAAAGCAGGATGCGATCCCTTGGGAGCGCCGGTCGACTTCCTCTCAGTCTTGGTCCCGGAGGCGATGAGGGAAGCCGCCTCGGGCTCAAGGAGGACGATCTTGGTATCGGGTCTCGCCGCCTTGATGACGCGGCCGACACCCTGGAAGGTGCCTCCGGTGCCGTAGCCGGTGACGAAGTAGTCGAGCCTCTTGCCCGCAAAGTCAGTGAGAATTTCGGGTCCGGTGGTACTCGCGTGAAACGCGGGATTGGCGTCGTTCTCGAACTGCCTGCAGAGGAACCATCCGTGCTTCTCGCACAGCTCTTCCGCTTTCGCGACCATGCCGGTGCCCTTACCAGCCTTTGGCGTGACGATCACCTTGGCGCCGAGCATCCTCATGATCTTGCGGCGCTCCACCGAGAAGGGCTCAGCCATGCAGATGACGCAGTTGTAACCTCGCTGAGCACAGACCATGGCCACCGCGATGCCGGTGTTGCCGGAGGTGGCCTCGACGACGGTGTCGCCGGGCTTCAGCAGACCCTTCTGTTCGGCGTCGTTGATGACTGCAAGCGCGAGTCTGTGCGTAGATTGAAGGGTACGAGGTGTGAAGAGCGGGGGAACAAAAATATCTCTTCGGGAACTGTTACCCGCGATCGGGGGGTTGCCGATGGGCAGGGACGACGCCAGGTACGAAGCGACCGTATCAGAGAGGAAAGCGATGTGTAAGACACTCACCGGTCCTTCACAGAGCTGCAGGGGTTGAAGAACTCAGCCTTGGCGTAGAGCTCGACGCCCTTCGGCACGAGCCTGTCGCTGATCTTCACGATGGGCGTGTTGCCGATGGTTTCGAGGATGTTGTCGTAGAGCTTGGCGCGCACGGGGGCGGCGACCACAGATCTGCGCGCGACGGTCCTCTGCCGGTTCAGCCTGACGGCCCTGCCGCCGATGGCGGCCTTCTGGGTGAGAGCGGTGTTGGTGATGGCGTACATCGGTCGCGATCAGGAAATGTGCACCACGTCATCAGCTGACGACCGGGGAAAAAGCGAGCAAAAACGAGCAAAAAGCGCAAAAAACAGCCGCCGCTTGCCCTCACACCTCCCCGCTCATCTCGCGCGACAGACGCGATGATGTCGACCCCCGATGAGCGCGCGTTGATGGGCATGCTCCCGTACACCGCCCTCACCGTGGTCGTCACCCTCATCTCCGTGGGCAAGAACGTCACCCTGCGCCTGTTGGGCAGCCTGACCTATTATCTGATCCCCGAGACCCCCCAGGAGCAGGCCAAGGCCCGGCTCGCAAGGGTCACCGCGGGGAAATCCCCGTCCGAGGTCCGTCGCAGGGCCGCTCGCATCAAGGCCAACATCTCCGAGGATGCGGAGGGTACCGAGTCCATCGCCGCTGTCAAGTTCGGCAAAGCCCTCGTCCTGGCGCCGTTCTTTCGCGAGTTTGATTACGCGCTCCTCTTCGCCATCCTGGTCGTCGCCAACTTCGCGGCGGCGGAGCTCGCCCCGTTTGCGCTCAATCTGCCCCAGCACGAAAATATTCTGGTGCCGATGCTCGCGCTCGTGGCTGTGTTCTCGTCCACAAGGTCCCTGGTCAAGCTCCTGTTCGACAGGCTCACGCCGAAGATCGAGCGGCAGGCGGCTGTGGCGGTGGGCGTCGTTGGATTCGTCCTCGCCCTCTTCTTCCTTCTACTGGTGCCAACCTCCACGCTGGACTTCGAGGTGGCCGGTACATCGAAGGAGCTCGCGCCTGCGATGGCCAAGAAAATCCGAAGCAGGGTGGTCGGCCGTAAGGCGGCGGAGCGCGTCGCAGACGTCGCCGGGGGGATGGTCGTGCCCGAGCTTCAGATTTTCATCGGGCTCGCACTGTTCGCCGGCATCATCACCGGCGCCCTTCTAGGCCCGGCGGTGCGCATCGTACGGAGCTACAATATGTGCGTCAGACCTCCAAGCTGGGGAGGTGACTTCGTCGGTGTGTCCAAGGCGATGGTTCCCCTCCTTCACGCCTCGTTCGCCCTCCCCGTGGTCACGGTGTTTGTGTGGCTCGCGCCGCTCTCTCGAGCTCCCTTCGGACTCACCGACGAGCGATACGACTTGGTCAGGGTTTGTTCCCTGATGGTGACGGGCGTCGCGCAGGTCTTCGTCGTCCCTGCCCTGGTCCAGGCGTATCTCGACGGCGGCCTGGTCGCCTGGTACGAGGTAAAGCACGGCGAACGGGGCGTCCAAGCGATGGCGGCGCTGAGGGGGGTGGTGCGGCAGAAGCTGGAGGTGACCAAGCACCTCGCGTGCAAGGTTGCGATGCAGGCGGTGGGTCCTGCGACGCTGATGATCGCGTGCGCGTGCCTGCTCGGGTCCAAGCGAAGGGACGATTCGGAGGGTTCGACGGAGAACATAACCTCCCTCGTGCCGGCTGTGTGCTGGAGGACAGTCGCTTCGTTCCTCGGTTGGTGGACGTGCGCCGCGTGGGCGATGCTCATCTCCGTGGGCGTCGCGGCGGCCAAGGCGGGTGTGGAGACATTCACCAGGTGATTATCATATCAGGTGATCATCATATTACGGCTAACAACTAAGTCTACACGGATCAGAATGGCGTCCCCCTCGCCTCCGCGGTGGAGCCCCTCGTGAACTTTTCCCTCGCCGCGATGAGCTTGACCCTTCCTCCCGAAGCCGCGGCGTTCAGTGCTGCGTGCAACCTGAATATCTCCGCGTGCCTCCTGCCGTGTTCGCCCGCAGCCTCGCCGAAGCAATTCAATATGTCCCGTCCCGACATCTCCCTCCTGTAATAGTCCTCGTTCTGCGCGTCCCGTACGCTGATCCAGGTGGCGTGCGCGCCAGCCCCCGCGAACAGACCTTCCGACGTGCCGTACGTCGTGTACTGCTCCGTGTCGAAATTCGACATCTGCGGGTCCACCGGCGCGATGGCCACGGCGCCTTCCACCGCGCGCCCCACGGGCCCGGCGCACGCCTGCGCGTCGAGCGCGAGCTTGACGTGCTGCCCCGAGAAGTACTCCACCGCCTCCTTCGTGTTGAGAACCACCACCGTGGACGAACACGCCGCGCCAAAGTCCAACCCGCCCCCGGCGCCTCCGAACGAGATGGCGCACGGCAGCGACCATTCGATGTCACCCCCGCTACCCCTGCGTTTGCGGATCACCATGCCGTTCCCGGCGGAGAATGAGAGGAACATGCCAACCTTGTACGTCCACATGAACGCCAGACCCTGACAGTTGCGAATCTCATCCGACGGGATCATGACGTCATGCGGCGTGCGACCTGGATCAGTTCTGTCCGCCATCATCTCTGTGAGCGCGAGCGGGAGGAGAGGAGGCGTCTGACGTCAGCACGCGAGAAGAGGAAGGTGTTTTGCGGATCACGTATAACCACCCTGGGGCGTCGCGCGCTGGGTGATATTCGAGGCTCTTCAGCCCGTCGGGTTCGATGTGCACGACCTATGAAGCTCACCTATCGCCTTGTAAACGCTACTCTGAAGCGAGAACACCTCGTTGATGTCGTCTGCTATGTCACCCATGTCGCTGAAGAGTTTAAACCCGGTTTGGCCCTCTGGGCGGGTGGGGATCCTCAAAGGCGCGTGGTGCGCCTGGCCTGGGTGTGGAACCGTCGTGGTCGTGGATCAGGCAGGGGGTCTTCCGTTGGTGGGCCGGCTCACGTGCTCGCGAGTGGCGTCCGCGGTCCCCTCGACGCCGGTCGTTGTGGGTGGGCTCGTCGTGTTTCGTTAGCGTCCGGCGCCTGAAAGACCAAAAACAGCGGAACAAATCAGAGAAAGTTTGGATCTGCCAGACCGTCGACGCCCGGGCCACGGGACGAGGGTTCGGGTTCTTGTGCGACGGCGATGGGTCGAGGGAGGCGCTTACTGCGCCGCTCGCTCCCGCCATGTGTGTGCGTGTTGATCTCCATCATGCTGTGGGCGTCGTCGAGCGGCAGAGGCACCAACGGGGTCGGCACCTATGACCAGGCGCTTAGCTCGGCGGTTGGGGGCATCGTCGACCCGTTCTCGCGCGCGCCGGCCGTCACAGGGGGTTCTGGGCGAGGGCAAAGGGATTTCGTCGACGGGAAGCCGCTCGTCGCGGTGTACTTTACGGGCCAGGCCAGGTCGCTCAACCGCACCAAGTGCTCCATCGACAGGAACCTCTTCCAGCCGTTGATCGCGCTTGGGTTCCAACCGGTCGTGTTCGCCCTCGGTGAGATGGACGCCAACGCTGGATTGTACCAGGAGGTGCTCGGGGAGAAGACGTTACCTGCCGGGGTGACGATTGGAGGCCTGGAGGTGATATCCAGGCCGCAGGTGGCGTTCCCACGGAATGAACCCGTCGCGGGTGCGGTATCCATCCCTCACTCGTGCTACGAGGCTCTGCGTAAGAAACCCATGCGGTGGTACCACTCGGGGGGAGGATCGGAGAAAGACTCGAAGAACACGTTGTACGGCGCTGAGGTACTTTCGCAGCTGTACTACAGGGCCAAGGTTGACGAGATGCGCGTCGAGTGGGAAAAGGTCCAGGGTAAGAAGTTCGAGTGGGTCGTAAACGCTCGACCGGATAACATCTACGTCAACGCCCTCCCGGATCTCACGTCTCTGCCCGCGGACGGCACCGTGTACGTCCCGAGCTGGGGACACGGGTTCGATCCAAAGTCTTCCTCGAAGGTGAAACGACGGGCGGGTCTGAACGACAGGTTCGCATTCGGCGGCGCGGATGCCATGAGCTCGTACCACGACCTGTACAATCGTCTGTGCTCTGAAACAAACTCCATCGCGGATGCGCGGATGCCCCCTAAGATGAACTTCGAGCAGATGATGTGGTGGTACCTGACCAGAGAAGATGTGGCCCGGACGGTGAGCCGCGTGAGATCCATCCCGGGCGAGTTCTGGTTCCTTCGGCTCAGGCACGGCCCGACGAGCACATGGCCGCTCGAGCACCCGGGCCACCTTCCGCCGCTGGTGAAGGATTGGCCAGAGGATAAACGTTGGGAGGTTTGGAGCGCCGCGGCGAGGCAGACGTGGAGTTGCGACGGGGAACGAGCAGCGGAGCAGGGGGAGTGTTGGCTCCGGCTCAGCGCGGAGAGCAGGGCGGGTTTGACGTGGTGGCGGTGGGCGGTTTCAAAGTTTTGGAAATCCGCCGCGAACAGGGCGTCGCCGGGGGGTGCGTTGGATAACCTTTTCAGGCGCCGATGCGGGCTACTCGAGGCGTGATCGGACGTAGTCCACATGCACGTCAATATAAAAAGAATAGCGTCGTTATCACCGAATCCTCACTCCTCCGCCTTCTTGACCTCCCCGAACTTCCCCTTGGACGCGTGGATGGAACCGGTGCTGACGCGGGGTGGGTCGAGTTTGAGATGGAGCAAGGTGAAGGTTCCGCTCGCCCTCCAGTGCCTGTTCTCCGCATATTTGACCTCGTGCCTCTCGCCGTTCATGTCCACGCCGTATTTGTTCCACATGTACTGCAGGTTGCGCCTGTCCCGAGGCCAGTTGTGGTCGAACGCGATGATGACCCGCTTGCCCGCGCCGAGGTCCTGTTTCCAGAGGGCGTCTCGGATGTGAAGCATCCACTCCTCGTTCTGGGTGTTCGCCATCATCGGCCACCAGAAGAAAACGTCCGGAACCTCGCCCTCGGGAAGTCCAGGCAGTGCGCTGGGTGAGAACTTCCTGAAGTCGTCGCACAGGACCGTCAGACCCCTCTCCTCGAGCTTGACGCAGTAGGTAGCATCGATCTCAGCCGAGTAAGCCTTCTTGGCGTGCGGGTTGACGCAGGCCAAGATGTCGCCGTTCCGTGTGCCGACCTCGAAGATCACCTTCCCCTTGGTATAAGGGATGAGATGGTCGGCGATGAGGAGCGGTGAGCGCTTCGGGGACCTGTCCACCGCCTTGAAACCCGGCTGGGTGAGGCACTGAGATTTTGGGACCGAAAACATCCCGACGACGCCCAGCCTGTGCGCCATGCGTATGTAGGGCCAGACGAACCAGTACGAGAAGTAGCACGCGGCGACGAGCACGAGAAGTTGCGTGACTCTGCGGCGCTTACGCCCGACGGGCTTTGGTCGTTCGAGGTCGCTCATGTAAATCGAGGATACGCGCGGCCTTGTGGTGAAGATCAGATAGCACGTTCGGAGCACCTGTCGTTCACAAACCAATCGCCCGCGCCGCGAGCCAGCCAGGCAGCGCCCGCGAGTTCAGATTCGGGCGACTTTTCTGGAAAAATATCTCCACGGCACGATTAACTGTCGCCGCACTCCGCGCGGCGCCCGAGCGATACTCGAGGTTAAAAACGGCGGCGTCCTGAGACTGAGCCTGTCCAAACGCCCAGTAGACGGAGCCCCGCGTGAGCATCGGATCGTCCCCGGGTGTCCGTCGCTGCCACCCGAACCGCCCTCGATCGAACAAAAGAAAACTTTTTGCTGCAAAAGCTGCGCGATTTCAAACCCGGCTAATCGTGGGGGGGCGCACAGCGGAGGGGCGAGATGAATACGTCGGCACCCGCGCGTGCGGCCGGATCCGTCGCCATCCGGGTTGTCGCGTGTGAATCAACCTCCAACCACCGCCGCCGGGCCCACCGCGCGCGTCGTTCGCGGGTCATCGCCACCGCCGCCGCGGAGGGCGCCGAGGAGGCCAATGATCCGACTCAGACTCCCGCGGGCCCCGCAGCGGTGAGGTTCGGCATCAGGGCGGAGTTGGACTACGGCGAGGCCCTGATCGTGGTCGGAGGCGCCAAGGAGCTCGGGTCGTGGGAACCCGAGAGCGGATTCGCGCTCACGTGGTCCGACGGGAACGTCTGGCAGGGCGACCTTGCGACGCTCACCAACGATGCGCCCGAGAACTCGGTGCACTCCACCGCGGTCGAGTTCAAGCTCGTGGTGGTCAAGCCCGACTGGGGCGGGTACTGGTGGGAGGAGGGTGAGAACAGGCTCATCGACATGGAGCTCGTCCGGACCGGATGCGAGGTGTCCGGCGCGTTCGGTGGTCACGTCAAGGTGAACGCCGTCGAGGGCGGCGCGACCCCGGCTGCGGGTTCGGAACCCCTGACGCACGCGCAGAAGGCGGCGCAGAGAGCCGTGGCGAACGTGCAGGAATACCCGGGAGCGGTCATGCAGGCCGCTCCTCCCCCGCCGCCGCCTCCGCCTCCTCCTCCGGACGTGCCCTTCACCGAGAACGCGCCGACGGATCAATCTCCCGCAACCGCCGCCGAGGTCGCGACCCCGCCCCAGCCCGTGATGGTGATCCCCAAGATCAACCTGCCCCCGCCCCCGCCTCCCGCCACGAAGGAGTGGCAGGGCGGTGGCCCCGAGTGGAAGTGGCACAGGGACAAGGACCAGGAGCGCGCCAAGATGGAGGAGGCTCGTAACCGTTCAGACGGCGGCGTGAATCTGCCGGAGGGTCCCGCCAAGTACATCGCCGCCGGGGATAAGGAGGCTCCCTCGTGGCTACAGAAGCTCGAGCTCATCCAGTCCATCCTTGGGCAGGGTCACAGAATCACGCTCGCCAGGCTCGGCGCCGCGAGCGTCTACCTTCGTTGGATCAGCACCGGCGCGCTGTTCTGCGCCGAGGACGGTAACCACCACAGGCCGAACCGACCGGCTGAGATTGCGAGGGATATCTTCGTGAGCCTCGAGACCGTCGCGGGCGAGCTGTACAAGCACGGCGCGGAGGTTGGTGAGGCTGAGAGGCAGATGATGCGACAGATCCACCCATGGCTTCCCTCGTTCTCCTCGGAGTTTGCCTGCTCGGAGCCCCTGACGCGAATCCGCAACATCGCTCACAGGAGTGACATCAGCGAGGACCTGAAGAAACAGATCAAGCACACCATCCAGAACAAGCTGCACAGGAACGCGGGTCCCGAAGACCTCGTGGCCACCGAGGCGTTCATCAAGCGCATCACTGTGGACGCCCACCCGGGTGAGTGCCCCCAGGCGTTTGTCGACGAGTTCATGCTCTTCTACGACGAGCTCAAGAGGTTCTTCAACTGCTCCGGCGCGATTGAGCGACTGGACGCCATGTACGACACCTTCGAGGACGAGACCCGCGCGCGGGTGCAGGAGCTCAAGGAGGCTATGTGGGCCCTGGACGACGGGTCCGCGGGTCACGACGGTCTGACCGGGAACGAGGGCCAGGCGATCCTTCGCGCGCTCCGGGCGTCCATCGATGTCCGCGGCATCTTCACCGGGGGACTGTCCACCGGCATGCGCAACGACGCGCCCGACGAGGCGGTGTCGCAGCGCCAGGCGTGGAGGCTCGCGGAGATTGCCATCGAGGAGCTCGCCTTCGTGGTCCTCGCGAGGGCTCTGCAGTCCGCGGGCGCGGGCGTCGAGGGCGAGGGGGACGAGAAGACGAGTCACTTTGCCAATGCCCTCAACTCCGGTGACGCGTCCATGTGGGGTTGCGCCGCGGCAGCCGCCGCCGGCGGCATGAGGCACATGGCTCTGTCCATGTGGCGCCCGATGGAGTGCGACGCAGTCGCGCGTGAGCTCGAGGCGTGGGTGCAGCACGGATCGCCAATCGCGACGCAGGAGGATGCGTTGCGATGCCGCGCGTCCCTGCAGCGGGCGAGGCGGCTCGTGGAGGCTCACACCCAGGCGCTCATCGATGGGTTCGGCGACACGCCCGTCGGTCTCGGCAAGTCGTTCGGTATTCAGGAACACGTGGGCGGAACGTTCGTCGACGCAGTCATCCGCGCGAACGTTTCGTTTCAGCTCTCCAGGCTCATCTCGCCGATGCTCCGCGCGGCAACCTGGGCTGCCGGGTCCGACACCGCGGGCTACGACGCCATCGTGCTCGGGGGACCGGTGGTTGGCATCCTGCAGGAGTGCGACCGCCTCGAACCCGGCGCGGTGAAGGAGAACTGGCACAAGGGTAGGGTCGCACCGGTCGTCGCGCTGGTGTGGGGCGCGGACGGCGATGAGGAGGTTTCGGCGGCGGGAAAACAGGTCCGAGGCGTCGTGCTGGCGAGGGATCTGCCGCACCTGTCGCATCTCGCCATCCGAGCCAGGCAGGAGCAGGTCCCCTTGGCCTCGACCGAGGATGAGGAGACTAGAAACTACGCCAGGTACCTGGTGGGGCAGTGGGTGTTCTTTCACGTCACCCCCGAGGGTGTCATCCTCGCGCATGCGACGGATGCGCAGATTGCCGCTTACGAAGCGGATGCCGCGCGCATATCCAAGGCCGAACCTCCCACCGCCGCACCCGCCGCACCCGCGCCCGAACCGGTGCCCGAGACCAATGCTGAGGCCGAATCCATGGATGACGTCGCGTGGGAGAAGAACGTTAAGAAGAAGGGGAAGGGGAAGAAGGGAAAGGGACAGAAGGAGAAGGTCAAGAAGACATCCACGCCCGAGCCGAAGGTTGCCGAGACGAAGGTCACCGCGCAGGGTACCGTGCAGTTCTCGGACAAGCTGGAGTGTCGCCCGTTGGGCGATGCCACCAAGGAGACGGGCGGTGCTAAGGCTTCGGTGTGCGGTGAGCTTACCCACTTCGCCGAACGTCCCGAGGCTGGCTTTAAGGCTCCGCCCGGTGTCTTTGTCCCCTTTGGCGTGATGGAGACGTGCATGAGGGAGGCTGGCAAGGGCGACGAGCTCACAAAGCTCATCGCCGCGCTCGACGCCGCCGCCGCGCCTGACGATCCGGATCCCGCCGCGATCGAGGACGCGTGCAAGGCTGTCAGGGACCTCATCGAGTGCGTGCCCTTCCCCGCGGACTTGGCGGCGCAGATTGCGGCGGCGATGCCCACCAACTCGTGGGTGGTGGTCAGGTCCAGCGCCAACGTGGAGGACCTCGCGGGTATGTCCGCCGCCGGTTTGTACGAGTCCGTGCTCGGCGTGTCCACGTCGTCGGCGGCGGAGCTGGGTTCCGCGGTTCAGGAGGTGTGGGCGTCGCTGTACAGCCGCAGGGCGGTGATGGCGCGACGCGCGTCGGGTCTGAAGCAGGCTGACGCTCACATGGCGGTTCTCGTCCAGGAGATGGCGCCGGCGACTGTATCCTTCGTGCTGCACACCGCCGCGGTGTCCGGGGCTGACAACACGAGGGGCGCCGACGGTTTCGCCCCGTCGCGCACGCTCGAAGCCGAGATCGCGGTTGGACTCGGGGAAACCCTGGCATCCGGCGCGAGGGGCACACCGTGGCGCCTGGAGATCGACCAGACTTCCGGTGACGTGCGAACCACGGCGTTTGCGTCGCTGAGCACGGCGATTATGATGCACGAGCACGCCATGCACTTGGGGATGAAGACCGTGGCTGTGGACTACTCGAGACAGGAACTCAGCACGGACAGGGAGCAGAGGGACACGCTGGGAAGGAGGCTCGCGGCGGTTGGCGCCGCGCTCGAGGCTGAGTACGGCGCGCCCCAGGATATCGAGGGTTGCGTAGTCGGGGATGACGTTTACATCGTGCAGTCTCGGCCGCAGCCACTGTGATGGGCGGCTTCGATCTCTTTGGGGGGAGGGTGTCACACGCGTGGTGCGTGGGTTGATATGTTTTCGGTTGATATGTTATTATCTTGAATCTCTCTGCATCTCATGCCTTCTGGCTCGCGTGTCCCTCGGTTCTACGCGTTCAGGCAACGCCGTTGCTGGTGACGGACTCGCTCGATGACTTCCAGGCTG
>MDTA01136991.1_pt1 | contig 15649 bp, 18 predicted proteins | sample 811151 | NCBI WGS metagenome assembly MDTA01 (sample SAMN05326648, study PRJNA326480) | marine metagenome | isolation source: seawater | place: Indian Ocean: South | collected 2010 | reverse complement strand
GGATTGCACATGGACCACATTTTGAAACAAGAGCAGAGATCGATGCAATTGAGACATTAGGTGGTCATATGGTTGGTATGACAATGCCCAGAGAAGCAAAACTTGCACGTGAACTTGAACTTCCATACGTAGCAGTTTGTATTTCTTCTAACTGGGCAGCAGGTAGGGAGCCAGGAGATTCAAGTGCAGATTTAAACCACAAAAACGTATCATTAACTGCCAATGATAAACTTGAACCTGTTTGGGAATGTTTAATTGAACTTATGAAATGATATCAAAAGTTCTATCACCCTCCGAGTAGAGTGAATTTCATGGAAGGAATGAGTGTTTCGCAGTGGATGGACTTTAACGCAAATAATGAATGGGAAGAAATGATGAAGAAAGTCGCCTCATTTCATCATAAGCATGATTTTGAATCCAAGAATGGTCATGATATGGGTTATCGAATAGCATTAACGGTCGAAGAATTGGGTGAACTTTCTGCTGCGGTAACAAAAGGAAAATCTCTTTCGGAATGTGCAGAAGAAATGGCCGATATTCTTATCCTTCTGATGGGCCATTCCTTGGCAATGAAGATTGATCTAAAGAAAGCATTTGAGAAAAAATTTGCTAAAATAATGAAAAGAGAAGCACTTACAGGACGTCTAGGAATACGTGTCACTGAGTATAAACCAGATGTTAACGAATAAAATGTTGGAAAGTCATATCAAATTGGTCTTTTTCTCCAGCAGAAACATGTCTTTCAGAAATCATATGGAAGCCAAGATCATCTATATTTGGAACAAAGGTATCAGCACCTTCAATTATAGTATTGATTAATGTTCGATGAAGTTCTTTGACATCATCAATAAATAAATTATAAATTTCTCCTCCCCCAATAATGAATACATCTTGTTTCTTAGAGAGAGAAATTACTTGATCATAATTCATAATTTCAATATCATCTCGCCCACTTCGACTCATTACGATATTTCTTCTACCGGGTAGTTTACCAGGGAGACTTTCCCATGTTTTTCTACCCATTACAATAGTTCCACCCAAGGTGATTCTCTTGAAATGTTGTAAATCTGAAGATTGCCTCCATGGCAAATCACCGTCTTTTCCGATTGCACCATTTAAGTCACATGCATAAATGAAAATTATCATATTCTCAACTCAGATTGCTATTGGTGCAGAAATATGTGGGTGGTGTTGGTATCCTTCAACCTCGAAATCTTCATACTTAAATTCATCAATACTTTTCACTTCAGGGTTTAATTTTAATCTTGGTAATGGCATGGGTTCTCTAGTGACTTGTAACATTGCTTGTTCAAGGTGATTTGTGTACAAGTGGGCATCTCCTAATGTATGAACAAAAGTTCCAGGCTCAAGATTACATATTTGAGCTATCATATGAGTTAGAATTGCATAAGATGCTATGTTGAAGGGGACTCCAAGAAAAACATCAGCACTTCGCTGATATAATTGACAATTCAACTTTCCATTAGCGACATGGAACTGGAAAAAAGCATGGCATGGCATTAATGCCATTTCCTCTAACTCGCCAACATTCCATGCTGAAACAATTATTCTTCGACTATTAGGATTATTCTTTATCATGTCAATAGCTTGATTAATCTGATCAATCGCATTTCCATCTTTGGTCTGCCAATCTCTCCACTGCTTTCCATAAACAGGGCCCAAATCGCCATTTTCATCAGCCCATTCATTCCATATCCGAACTCCGTTTTCTTGCAGATACTTAACGTTAGTATCTCCTTTCAAGAACCAAAGTAACTCATGGATTATTGATTTCAAATGAAGTTTCTTGGTGGTAACCATCGGGAAACCCTCTGATAAGTCGAATCTCATTTGATAACCAAACACTGAAAGAGTACCTGTGCCAGTTCTATCTCCCTTTTGCTCTCCATTTTCTAGGATATGATTGATTAGCTTGAGATACTCATCCATAGTTTCACCATTACTACGTTGAAATAGGCAGCACTTGATGGTTATCTTTGACGCTTTGAGACAAGAACACAATGTCATACTCTTCCTCAGGCATTTCTAGATATTTAGTTATGAGATTTTTAGGAATTTTTTTCAAAACGGGATGTATAAATTGTGCAATCGAGTTAATAGATAGCATTTTGCAGACATACAGATATCGTGAAAGTCTGCCAAGTTCAATTAGTGATTCTCTGAACATTTTTTGATCGACATATCTCTGACACATTTCTAAATTTTCAAAATCCTCAAAACCAATACTTGTATCTTTTAAACCTTCAATTTCGCAAGTTTCTTTGAAGTAGCCAACTGATTTTTCCTCCAATGTATCAGGTGTATGTTTGATTGGCCAACCGGAATTTCCGAGCAAAACAATTGAAATTATTGCGTCTGTGGAGGGAATTTCTTCATTGGATGCAAAATCAGTTACTACGCAAACATTTCGCATACTCATTTGAATCGAAAGATGTAAATTATCACGACATAACTTATTTGTTATACAATTGAAAACATCTATTTGGATTTCTGGTGAACCATCATTGGATCTTATGAACGGGCGACTACTAAAGGTATCAATTTTCCAGTTAGGTGAATTATTCACGATTTCATGAAGAAGTTCCAAGCCTCTCAGTTCAGAAGCCAACTTTTTTTCATCAAAATTATCTTTTATCTCTAGTATTCCAACTGGGGTGTATACGCTACGCACGATAATCTCTTATTTCCACTGTATTTCAATTATGGAGCGCCAAGTCCAGCAATTGAGTTCATAATTTGGTCTGTAAACTTTCTATAGAGTGATGCAAGTTGAGACTTTATCTCATGTTCCCCTAATAATTTCATTTTCATTAAATCATCTTTTGTGATTCCGCCACCATCTGGGCTAGAAAGCCACTCAAGCCAAGTAATTCTTTTTCCAAAATTAATTTTTATCGGTTTCCATAATCGTGGTAACTTATGTTCCTTAGGAATCATCATTTCTCTACTGCCGATTAAAGCGATAGGGATTACAATTGTTCTTGGATAAGAAGCAGCAAGTCTAGCAATTCCAGTTTTACCCGGTAATAAAAATGGTTTTTCCGTTTTTCTTGAGCGGGTCCCCTCTGGAAAAATGCCCAGCGCATTATTGGAACTTAATACATCAGCGGCAGCCGACAATGCTTGATCTCCACCAGCTTCTCGATGTGTTTCAATCTGGCCTGTCATTTTCATGATTTGTCTGAGCCAGAAATTTTTGAAATGGCCATCTTTTGCTAAATAGTTAACTTTCCTTCGTGATGCCGCAATAATGAGCACAGGGTCAACGTGTGAGAGATGATTTGATGCTAGGATTGTCGGTCCCGAACTAGGGATATAATTGAGACCAGTTCCTTTAATACGCATTAATCCTCTGATGATTGGAGAAAATATGAATCGGATAAAAGAATATCCGGGGGTTCGAGGTAAATGTCCTTTGAATGGCTCGATATACCAATATTGCTTCAAATCTTCCCATGCCGTTTCCAACTCTTCTAGATTCGACATGCTACAGTGTGTCAGACTATATGTTTTGATTATTGCCTTATGTTATCTGAATAATTGTTGATTTAGATGGATGTGAGTTTAAGTGGAATACCAAATTTGAAATTATAATTGTAAAAGCGGTTGTTATGAGCGAGTACAACTATACAGGAAGTTTTCGCTTCATGACCTTTTTCATAATTTTCTTACTTTGTTCATTAATTTACTCTCCAAAAATTCTCGCTGAATCAGATTGGGAAGAGGACGGCTGGTTGAAAACTTCTCTTGCTCAGGAGAGATTGAACAACGGAGATGAGTTTGGATGTTATGGCATGCAAGGGTTATCTTGGCAAACCGATCCAGGTGCTGTTGCTTTGGAGTGTAGGGAATATATCGAAAATCGCTTAGTAGCCAATAAGTGGGGCGATAATCCAATCTCAACATTTACCCCTGACAGTCTTTCGCAAACTCAGCATGAACAAATTTCTAAACAGGGATTCATGGTTCACGGAGATAATACAGGCACTGAAAGTTCTGCATGGCATTCTGCTAGCGATAAACCACTAGATATGTGGGATTGGTACAACATTGGTAGGAGAGGAGGCAGCTTAGAACAAATAGTTGGTTCTAAAGAACAAGTAGAAACAGCGGTCAACGAAGGTGGATTGGTGAATCTATATTGGATAGGAAGGGTCAATGAGGCAACAATCAGACATGACAGCGATATTGAAGATTATATCAGTAAAGAAGCCAATGCATGGCTTACAACATGGGGTCAAGCGTGGTCTTATTGGGCTACTACAAGGTGTTACCAAATTGATCACTCAATTACTCCAGATGGAGAAAATTACGTTTTTTCATTTGAATCGTTGATCACCGCGGAGTGTTCAAACTTAATACCTGAAAGGTGGAATGTTCCTGTGACATGGATAATAGATATTAATCAAACAGAGGTTTTCTCTGTAACCTCAGAATCCGGGGTAATGGAAAACATAGTATCGGAAAGACATACAAAAGAAGGATACACCCATGTCCAAGGACAGTATTTACATCTCAGTGTCGTTAACGGAAATAGAGTTGACATAACAATTGGTGAGGGAGAATATGATGTTTTAGGAATTTCTGAGTTTTGGAACAATCATACTGCTGCTATAACAATTGCCTCTCATGAAACTACAGACCTGTTTAAGTGGTCAAAGAGATTTGTTGACCAAGATGATTTGATTTTCACTTGGCTGGTACAACCAAGACCTGTAGATGGAGATGCTAATTGGATTCCATATGTTGCTTTTTCAGTTGGAGTTGGAGTAATACTAACTATGCTTTTAGTTCTAAAGCGTGAGGGACTAGGACCACTTGCTAAGAAAGAAAAGTAATCAATTAGAATATATCTTAGAATGACATTTTTTTAGCAGTAAGAAGCGAAGGCTTCATGTTTGATTGGCCCACCCACTAATTGAGGCTATACTATGGCGGAAGGTGGATTGAAGATAGACCCCTGGAGTAGTAACCAATCTACCGATTATTCTAGAATAATTGAACAATTTGGTTTGTCTTCAATGGATATGGTGAAAATGAGTAATCCATCTAAACTTCATCGAAGAGGTATTGTATTTGCTCATAGAGATTTGGATGTGGTACTTGATGCGAAAAACAGCGGAGAAAAATTTGGAGTTCTCACAGGGTTAATGCCTAGTGGTAAAATGCATCTTGGCCATTCAATGGTAATAGAGCAAGTAAAGTGGTTTCAAAGTCAAGGTGGCGATGTAACAATTGCAGTTGCAGATTTGGAAAGTCAAGCAACGCGTGGAGTTTCATTACAAAAAGGCAGAGAAATTGCTCTAAACGAGTATATCTCTAACTATGCCGCCTTAGGTTTAGATCCAGAAAAAACCAATGTCTATTTCCAGTCGACAAGGCCAATTGTACAGAGGCTTGGTTTTCAATTAGGAAAGAGAACCAATTTGAATGAATTTGAATCAATATATGGTTTCTCAGGAGATACTAATTTGGCTCACTTACAAGCTCCAATGGTCCAAGTAGGTGATATCTTACATCCACAAACTGAAGAATATGGTGGATTGAGGCCTATTGTTGTTCCAGTTGGAGTTGACCAAGATCCGCACCTAAGATTAACTAGAGGTTTGGCTGCAAAAACAAACTGGTTTAACATTAATGATGGTAGAAAGAGCGGCGTTGTTATTGGTCTATCAATTCAAGAAGATAATGCCGAAATCTTGGGTCAACAACCCAATGGAAGAATGGATAAACAAAGATTAAATTCAATTTTTGATGGAATTGTATCCTGTCTAAATGATATCGGTTATTCAGATATAATTTCTAATCCTAAAAATGGAACGGTAAACATTCCAGGTGCAACTTCAGGCGATAAAATAAGGATTAGAATGAAGTTACTGGAATATGAAAGGCAACTTGGGGGAATGGGGCTTTTGGCACCTTCTTCGACATATCACCATTTTGCAGTCGGACTCACTGGCGATAAGATGAGTAGTAGTAAACCTAAAACAACTATATTCTTGGGAGACGGTGTAGATTCAGTAACTAAGAAAATTAAACGGGCATATTCCGGAGGACAGTCAACCGTTGAAGAGCACAGGAGATTGGGCGGTAATCCGGATGTTGATGTTGCTTATCAGTATATGATGTACTTTTTTGAAGACGATGATGACTTTCTTCAGTCGGTTAATGCTGATTATAGGTCAGGCAAGATTTTGGCTGGAGAAATGAAGCAACTATGTATTGATAGAGCCGTGGAATGGTTTGAGGAAATGAACGAAAAAAGAAGCTCTAGTGAACACTTGGTCAAAGAATTCCTCTCTCAAGATTCAATTTGAGTTCATTTTTGGAAAACTGCTGGTTCGGGTCCGACCGGTAATTCGGAAAGTTCTTGCTCGGTTAAGTCTCTTTCAATAGCTGATTTATCAATTATCATTGAGTGACCGTGGGGATCAAGTAGCGTTAACGTCAAACTGTTTGATTCCTTTTTGCCTAAATTTATAATTCGGGTTTTCATCGACTCCAATCTTGCAATTTCCTCATCATGTACTTCTGTGTCATTTTTTAAATCGTCAAAAACCATGTCAATTATTTTCAAGAATCGGTTAAGAACTCCTTCAACATTGGACACATAACCAGTCGAACTACTACCGGGAAAAACTTGCAAGTCTAATTCTTCAATCTTAACCGTACAGGATGATGATCGTACAACTCTTGATTTTAAATTATCTTCATTTTCAATAACTAACGACCAACCGCCCGCCTTTTTTCCCTCGGCAGGGATGAAATCTGTCTGTCGCCAACCACAACTATGACACATTACAGTAACTTGAGTGTGCTCTCCAAAGTATGGAATTTCACTAACATGTGCAATCATGTATACGTCGCCAAATTTAGAACATACAGGGCATGGGATGTCTACTTTTTGCTCTTCAATCATAATCTTCGCCTGCCAAGTTCTTCCGCACTGGCGGCAAAAGCTTCCATTTCAATACCCCTAACTCCTCTACAACCGGGTGGGAGTAGCATTAGTCTAGTATCTGTGATTTGGATTATTTGACCTCCAAGATCCCCTTCAATGAATGTATGTAATTGATTTACTGCTGATGAAAATTCAACCTCCCTTTTGATAAGGCGATTCATTTCAACAATACTTGCATGACCTTCAGCTAACCAATCCAGAAGTGTTGAACACCCTGTAATATCATTTAGAACGGCCCTGTGTACTACCATTCCTGAATTGCTTTCTTTGATGGGTGGATTTGGGTACATTTTTTCTAAATCATGGTATACGAGGCCTGTCGGAGCAGCAGATGTTTGCTTGACTTGTTGCATACTAGGCATTTCAAACGTGTTTAGGCCCTCCGTATCATCATATGAGGAATTTAGTTTCTCTTTTCGCATTATCTTATCCGCCTTGGCTAAACTGTCTAAGTCTGGCATTGGAGGAATATTATTGGAAGTAAAAGAATCTAGTGAAGATTGTGCCTCGTCTTTATCGACACTCTTCTTCTTCCTCATATGCATGGCTAATCGTAATGGTTGAATAATGCTGGCCTTGAAAACATAATATTTGACCTGTTTTTGTAGTATTAATTCTTAATCCAATTAGTGAACTTGAAATATTATCGAGATTAGGACTTATCGCACCAATGTTCAATAGGTGTCGATTACAGCGGTGAATATGATGAATGCGGATGCTAATGTTTTGAAGACTGGAACAAGTACTGTGGGTATTACTTTCAAAGGCGGGGTTGTTGTTGGTGCAGACCACAGAGCCACTATGGGCCATTTTATCGCCAACAAAAGTGTCCAAAAATTATTCAAAATTGGCGATAACTTGGCACTAACTACTGCCGGTTTGGTTGGTCATGCGCAATCACTATCTAGGACTTTGACTGCTGAAGTGGCACTTTTTGAATTAAGAAGGCAGCAACCGATGACAGTCAAAGGAGCAGCGACACTCACTGCAAACATTCTTTCTGGAAGACCTCACTGGGTTCAGTTGCTTATAGTTGGTGTTGACGCCGATGGTGGTCATGTTTACTCAATTGATTCCGCTGGAGGTTCTATCCCAGACGTTTACTGCGCCACAGGTTCAGGTTCTCCTTACATGTATGGTGTATTAGAAGATGGGTTTAAAGATAACATGTCTGAGACCGAAGCATTGAAACTTGCAGCCCGTGCCCTTCATGCATCGGGGCAGCGTGATGCGGCCTCCGGTAATGGGATGGATTTAGCCGTCATCACTGAAAAAGATGGCTACGTTCAAATTTCCCAAGATCAAATCAAGAAGTTACTATCTTGAATCATTTTCCCTGCAGTTCACTGCTCTGTGTCTAGTACACATTGTTGATTGATGCAGGTTTGGAGGTAAAATATGCGCCTTACATTCAAGCAAATAAAAGATGAAATATCCAAAATTGTACCCAGATCTATCGAATATTCGGTTGAATTAGAAGCGGGTAATATCGCTATTGTAACTCCTGAGCCTTTGAAATTCGGTGGAGGCGATGGACTTGTTGGGAAAATTGCAAAAAAAGTCAAGAGAAAAATAAAGATTCGTCCTGATCAATCGATTATGAAATCTGAAATTGACGCAAAATCTATCATCGAATCTATTATTCCAGAAGAAGCTGATTTAACTCAGATTTATTTTGATGGGTGTTTCTGTGAGGTAATTATTCAATGTAAAAACCCAGGAGAGGCTGTTGGAAAAAGAGGTGCAAATGTTCAACAGATTCGTGAGCAGACAGGTTGGATACCGATAGTTGAGAGAACTCCTCCGATTTTCTCTAAAACAGTTCATGATATCAGAGGATATAGGAATGCAAATTCGGAAGAACGACGAAAACTTCTCAAGGACTTCGGATTGAATATGCACAGACCAACTCGTCCAGGCCAAGTTTGGGCCAGAGTAACTGCATTGGGTTCGTACCGTGAAGTTGGTCGTGCATGTCACTTTGTAACTACTAATGAATCGAGAGTCATGATTGACGTTGGAGTAAACATTGCTTCAGTTACCGACCCGATGCCATTTTTTACAGCACCAGAAGCTATGCCATTAGAAAAGATAGATGCTGTTATACTGACTCATTCACATTTAGACCATGCAGGTATGTTACCAGTGTTATTCAAGTATGGTTATCGTGGACCCGTTTATTGTACTCCACCTACCCGTGATTTGATGCTCTTATTACAATCAGATTACATTAAAGTTAGCGGTGCTGAAGGAAGAAGTCCGGCTTATGACATGGAGGATATCCGAACATGTATGAAGCACGTAGTAGATGTCAATTGGGGAGAAACCACAGATATTTCCCCTGACATTAAATTGACATTTTCAAACGCTGGCCATATCTTGGGTTCTTCTGCTGTACATTTACATATTGGCGAAGGAAAACATAACCTCGTTTTCAGTGGTGATCAAAAATACGAGAAGTCTTGGCTATTTGACGCCGCTAACACAAGGTTCCCGAAAGTCGAAACCTTAGTTATTGAATCTACTTATGGTGCATCAGGAGATTATCAACCATCTAGGCAAGAAGCCAATCAAGAATTACAGGATATTGTTGCTAGAACTATCCAGCGCGGCGGTAAAATGATCTGCCCCGTTTTTGCAGTAGGTAGAAGTCAAGAGGTTATGATTGCAATTGACGAGTTATTCAGGTCTGGTACTGTCAAGCCAGTTCCAGTTTGGCTTGATGGTATGATTCAAGAGGCGACTGCAATTCATTCATCTCATCCTGAATATCTAACCAGCAGCCTGCGCAAATCTCTTCTCCAAGATGATGGTGAGAATCCATTTACTAGTGATTGGTTTAGACCTGTAAAAGGTCGAGAATTAAGAGAAAGCATCTTGATGGACACATCTCCGTGTATTGTTTTAGCTACTTCCGGTATGCTAAATGGTGGTCCAGTGATGGAATATTTCAAGAATTGGGCACATGAAGATAGAAATTCATTATGTTTCGTTGGATATCAAGCCGAAGGAACTCTCGGCAGAAGATTGCAGAAAGGATTTGGTGAAGTCCCTATGGTTATTAATGGCAAGACGGAGATTGTCAAAGTTGGTTGTGAAATGGTTACAATTGACGGTTTTTCTGGACACTCGGACAGAAGACAACTACTAGAGTTTGTAGACCAATTACATCCAAAACCAAAGAATATCATTTGTCACCATGGTGACTATCACAAGTGTAACGAATTGGGACATACCCTTAGGGAGAGGTATAAGTGTAGAACTTACGCTCCGAAGAATCTTGAAACTGTTCGACTTCTATGATCACATTAGAGGAATATCTATTTCTTGATCTAAGGGGTCGGGAACATCGTTTTGAATAACTGGATTAATTGTATTTTGGTTTGTTAAATTTTCTCCATAATCTATGGGCGCAGAATTATACTGCTCTCTGGTTTTAGCTTGCGTTGATAACAACTTCCAAAGTAATATTATGACGGATGTGGAAAAAATAACTACAAAAATAATATTGTTTGAACTTCTCTCATCCAAAGTTATAGCGATAAGCGATATCAAAATTAATAGCCCGGTGAATAGTAAAATTGCCCTTTGAGAACCCGCGGCCATGTACTGGGATGACCATGTTATTCATGAACCTCTTGCGAGTGTCTTGACACATGAAGCCGGGGAGAGTACGCAAATCCTGTCAAGGTTGGTTGATGACTGCTGTCGCTCCATGGGGAGAAAATGCAGAAGATGCATATGATCAGGGATTAGTTGAGATGGGTCTAGGAGATACTAGACTAATTGAGGTTAAAGGTGCAATGCTGCCATTGAATTTTGAAGCAACACCTCCACGAGCATTACCGTTGGGTTCTCTAGTGGAATGTCACATTGCAACATCATATGCTTACAATGGAAGCAGCGCTTGTGCGGGTGCTGCATGGGCGTCATGTGTCACTCCTGAAGGAGATGAATGTGCAGTAGTTGCCACAATTTCGACAGATCTTGACTATGAAGAAACATCACTTCTACTTAGAAGAAATCTCCAGCGAAGACTTGCAAGTAGGGATTTAGAAGTAGTTTCCTTCGATGTTGCCGTAGACGAGGTTACTGCTGGAGCTGATCATCATGGAGTGGCTATGGCTGCGTTAATTTTACCTAACTCACTTAATTTCGGAGGAAAGATGTCTACAGGTCCTATTAGAGGTGGATTGTCTGTCCCAGTTGATAGTCAGCAGAAGCGTGTGGATGTAAAGGCTCCAGCAGCCCCTGCTTTGCGACCAGGCGGTCGTAGAGGCGGTGGAAATTCAGATTTCAGTTTGTAGGTCAAATTGAAAAACTCTTGAATTGACAGTTCCACATGGCAGAGTCTTGGCTAGTGCTTAGGTGTTCAGCGTGTAAAATCTGTCATGGAAGAAAAAGTATAGGACATCATTGTCCTCATTGTGGCCAGAGAACCTCGATTGAAACAGAAGTGGTCGATACTGCTAAAGATTCTAATGAACTGAGAAGCAAGGTCATTTTGGCTAATACTCCTTTTGAGTTAAGAGAACTTCTTGAATCAAAATTATCGCTTGATAATTCATTTTTCGAGTCTGATTTAAGTCCATTCAATGCATTAAAATTAGTGAAAAATTCTGCGGATGAACAGGGAATAATTAGGCGCGGAGTAGTTCAAAAAAAGCTTATAGAAAGAGGTTGCAACTTAGAAGTAGACTCTCTTATTGAAGAGATTGAATCTCAAGGCTTGATAATCCGAATTGATTCAGAAATGTGGCAATTTCTTGAGTGAACTTCATAGGTATGAAGTTGTGGCCAAGGACTACGGGCGTATGGGTTAGTTTGGCCTATACTCGGGCGTTTGGGACGCTTGGACCCAAGTTCAAATCTTGGTACGCCCACCATTAACTATTCAATGCCGATTTTGAATGTACCCAGATTATGTGGTATCCAAACTGAGTTTTAACAAATTTAGCAGGTGTCGATTCAGGTTCCATTTCCCATACAGCTTTTTCAAAATCTAGTGCCATTTGACCTTCGATGAAATCTCCTAAGTCTCCTTTTTTACTTCCACTTGGACAGTTAGAGTATTTTTTAGCTAATTTCTTGAATTCTTTCAGTGGTTTTTTTGAATTTTGAATAAGTTCAAGAATTTCTCTGGCTTGTGGTTTATTTGCGACCAAAATATGCCTTACATGAGCTTTTCTTGGGTTGTTCCTACGATCGATTCTACGCATTATGTTTCAACTCCTGGGATACTTTTACAGATAATCTATCTAAAACATGTGCACAACTCCAAGCAAGGATTATCAAAATGAAACTTGGCAATCCTCTGTCGATGAACTCTCTTTCCAGGTCCGTGCTCAAATTAGGTATGATTACTATCCAACCAATCATGTAAGCAACAAATGCTAGAATCGTATGTGGATTGACGTCTTTTGAAAAGAGTTTAGAGAAAACTCTCTTGTGATGTTGAATTAACATCATAGTTCCAACACTGATAAAAAACGGGAAATTTTTGATTCCAGATTTTTCTAATCCATAAATAGATTTTACCGGAACTTCAGAGATTCTCCACGCGTTTTTGGTCAAATTTATTATCCAATAATTTGGATATCCATAACCTTTCCAAGAATTATTCCAGTCCCATGTTTCAATAATCTTGTAACTAGTAGCGGTATATCCACATTGGGGGTCGGAAATTCTCAAGCCTGATGCCAAGGTAGTAAAAAATGATAAAATTATACTAGCAATCTTCCTAATTTTTGGCATTTGCCCAGTTCCATTTTCGTGAATGAAGCGATTGCCCTTTGAATAATCGGCCTTGTCTTCGATGATTGGCTTGATGACTGCTTCCATATCCGATGGGTCCATTTGCCCGTCTCCTGCCATTACTACACTGATGAATGGTTTTTGTGAAATTTTTAGTAACTCTTGGTGCCCTCTATCTATCGAAGAACCTACTCCTTCACCGTAGTTTTGTAATATTGACAATTCATAGCTAGAGTCTAAAAATTGTTGACAAATTTCAGCAGTTGAGTCTGTTGAACCATCATTAACCACTATTACGTTGTCGACAAAAGGTGGGATTGTCTGTAAAACTCTAGAAATAAAATCCTCTTCATTTCGCGCTGGAATCACAACCCCTACATTCCAGTGATTGTACACATACATTCCTAAAAGTTCACAAATAAAATACTTGTACAGGGTCAGAAAGATTAGCAAATGACACATTTTACTATTTTTTAATCATAGGTTTGAAAGCCAAAACCTTGTGACAAGCGTATGGAGAAAACGGGCGAACGGATTATTTTGATCGGCCGCAATCTTGAGTTGAAAATTATTTCATTGATTATTAGAGCCAGGGAAATTTCTCAAGAAGTAATATTCTTTGATTTAGGATCCGAAGATGAAACCATTGAACTCGCTAGAGAGATTGAGTGTCCAGTATATACTATAGAATCGGATTTGTCATGCCAAGATTTATCAAAATATATTTTAGATTCAGATCTAAGTCTAGATTATACCAATTTAGTTATTAAAATTTCAGATGAATGGAAGCTGAGTGATTTTCCGATTGTTGAGAATCGTTCCAAAGAGTCATGGGATATTTTCATTGCATTTACTTCTGAGGAAGATGAACTAATCGAAGATACTAATCAGTTAGTACTAAATTCTATAGATTTCTCACACATGGTACTATCTAAAAATGGACTGAACGAATTGTCAAAAACTAGTATCCTCTCTAACGCTTTAGATCTTGATGAAGATTTAACAGTTAGAGTTACCCGTTTACAAAAATCAATCCGTCTCCCTCAGAGAGAGTCACTTGCATCAGCATCAAGATTTGCTCAATTATTTTACTGGATGTTAGAGACTAAGCACCCTTTACTTTTATTTGGTATTCCAGGAATTGTATTATTCGTTTTAGGATATAATTTGTCAGGAAATGTTCTCGTCACATTTAGTGAATTGAATACAACTTCCATAGGTGTTACATTAACGACAATTGCTATGACTCTAGTTGGATTATTTGCTATTATGGTGGCTTTGATATTGTATATAATGGGTAAGCAGGTCGAGCAAATACAGTCTCAGTACGATTGGTCTAGATGAGGTTTTATCATGTCAAAATATGATTATCTTGTCTGTCTAGACATGGATAGGGTTTTGGTAGATCATTTATCGACATGGCAATTTGTTTACGATAAAATGGGATTATCCAATGATGAGTCCTTTGAGTTGTATAACCAAGGACTACTCGACGAGTGGGACTGGATAAAGTTGGATATAGCATTGATCAAGGGAAGCAGATTATCGTCTGAAGAACCTGTTACTGATGGAGAATTACGAGCTTATATGGAAGGAATGCCAATGATGAAGAATTGGAAAATGCTAATTCAGGGTCTTATTGATGATGGCGCTAAAGTGGCAATAGTTAGCGGAGGGCTGCAACAAACTGCTAGAGATATTGCTGCCCATTTTCCGAGTGAATCTAATTGGAAAAGGCGGTGGGGTGGAATAGATAGGTTTACTTCAAAAAAATATTCTCAGGGCCGTGATTCTTTGGTTTCAGTATTTACCAATGGCTGGCTTGTTGGTAGTGGATATAAAGATGATTTTTTGATTGAAGATTTTGGAAGATATCAAGTTCAAATGAACGGTAAGGGATCAATAGTAAATATGCTTCAACGCAGATATAGTATTGACAAAAATAAAACCGCTTCTGTTGGAGATTCGGCTGGGGACATCGGTATGTTTGAAGAGTCTGGTTTTTCGATTTGCTTCAATCCCTGGGACGAAAAACCGTTGAAGTATTGTGATGAAGTAATTAGAGAAAAAGACCTTGCATTAGTATTAGAAAAAATCAAGAGATTCATGAAAAAATAATATTTATTTATTTCAAGCATTAGAAAGTATTATGTCTTCGGTTGATGACTACTACATGTATGTTTCATTTTGCCCACAGTGCGGATTTATGTTAGGTGACTTTTTCCCTGGCATAGAGTGTCCCGAGTGCGGAGAAATTATACTCTAGTCTTAATTATTTCAACACCATTTTTTCTTAGATATCCAACAATATAATCTATTGAATCAAATGATAGATTCTCTGGTGGATGTATTCCATTTTTTAATCCGCATCCGTTTAATGGCCCACTATTCAGAAATAGAATGGTACATGCAGCGGTGACTAGACCTGTGGTTCTAGCCATCGAGCTACTTCCATCTTTTCCACAATCATATACCATCCAGCGAATCTTACTTTCCGAATTACTAGCAACTACCTCTAGCCAAGTAAACTCATCTCTATCCTCATCAAACTTCCATTGTTCCAGAAGTTCTAACTCATCCAGGCTATCACCCTCGGAAATCCATTTATCGATATGTCCTGGCCATCTTACGGTGTATTCTTTCATTTCTTCGGCAGAAAAAGATGTTAATACACTTCTTAGCCCATCTGTTAGAAATGCTTCCATCTCGCCATGATACTCTACATTGATTAAATGTCTTTCAGATAACGCTGGGACAGTTATAATTTCACTATTTTTAACAATCCTAGCTGGGCGCGTATATTCCTCAATTACATCGGAAGGAGAAAAAGGCGCCATATAAGACCAGTTTGAATCTGGTCTTGATGGATTTCCACCTACTTTAATATGTACCTTATTTAGAATCCCAATTTCC
>MDTA01072743.1_pt1 | contig 15649 bp, 14 predicted proteins | sample 811151 | NCBI WGS metagenome assembly MDTA01 (sample SAMN05326648, study PRJNA326480) | marine metagenome | isolation source: seawater | place: Indian Ocean: South | collected 2010 | reverse complement strand
TCCAATTTCTTTTAATCTTTGTTTAACTACCTTTTCTTTCGCAACTAAAATTGGAATACCAAAACCACTTTTTTGAAAAGCAATTGCAGCTTTTAGTGTATTTTCATCCTCCCCATCAGCAAAAACTACTCTTTTTTGATTTCTTTTTATTTGAGAGTTTATACCTTGCATAATTGTTACTGAAGGATCTAATCTTTGTTTTAGTTGGTCGGAATAAACTTCAAAATTTTCTATTTTTTTTCTAGCAACCCCACTCTTTATTGCTGCTTTTGCTACCGCTACAGGTATTACGCTTATTAATCTGGGATCAAAGGTTGATGGTATAATATATTCTTTTCCATATTTAGGTCTTTCACCTCCCATAGCTGCCGCAACTTCATCTGGCACCCTCTCTCTTGCTAATGATGCTATGGATTTTACTGCAGCAATTTTCATTTCTTCATTAATAGTTTTTGCTCTAACATCTAAGGCACCTCTAAATATGTATGGAAAACCAATAAGATTGTTTACTTGATTTGGATAATCAGATCTTCCGGTTGCAATAATAGCATCGCTTCTAACTTCTTCAATTTCCTCTGGTGTAATTTCAGGATCAGGATTTGCACAGGCAAAGATAATTGGATTCTTAGACATTTTTTTTACCATATCCATTTTAAGTACACCTGCAGAGGACAAACCTAAAAAAACATCACAATTTTTAATCGCATCATTTAATGTTCTATTTTTTGTATCTACAGCGAATAAAGTTTTCCATTCATTTAAATTATCTCGTCCTTTAAAAATAACTCCTTTTCGATCAAGCATAGTAATATTTTTTGACTGGACGCCTAATTTAATAAATAATTTTGAACAGGCCATGGCTGAAGCACCAGCACCATTTACTACAACTTTAATTTTTTTTATATTTTTTTTTGCAATATCTAGAGCATTAATTAAAGCTGCAGACGTTATGATTGCCGTACCATGTTGATCGTCATGAAACACAGGTATATCTAAAAGTTTTTTAAGCTTATCTTCAATTATAAAACAATTTGGAGCAGCAATATCCTCTAAGTTAATTCCACCGAAGCTTTTTGAAAAATTTTTTATAGATGAAACAATCTCTTTTGGATCATTTGAGTCTATTTCTAAATCAATAGAATCTATATCTGCAAATCTTTTAAATAAAACAGCTTTACCTTCCATGACTGGTTTTGAGGCCAGTGCTCCAAGATTTCCCAAACCTAATATTGCTGAACCATTACTTATTACAGCTACCAAGTTCCCTTTTGTAGTGTAATCATAAGCTAGTTCTGGGTTTTTTGAGATTGCTTTTACTGGTGCCGCAACACCAGGAGAATATGCTAACGCCAAATCTCTTTTGGTAGTCATTGGTTTTGATGAAATTATCTCAATCTTTCCTGATTTTGTGCTATTATGAAATTCTAGTGCTTCTTTATCAGAATAATGTTCAATTTTATTTTTTTTCATTTTTTATAATTAGCTATACAAATTGGGTAATTTTAAGACTAATATGATTTATGAACCTTATTAAGTCAACCGGTACATTTAGTTTCTTTACTTTAATCAGTAGAATATCAGGTTATTTTAGAGATATTTTAATTGCTATTTATTTAGGTGCTGGTCCAATTGCAGATGCTTTTTTTGTAGCTTTCAGGATTCCAAATACTTTTAGAAGATTATTTTCAGAGGGTACTTTTAATGCTGCTTTCATTCCTAGCTATAAAACAGAATTAAATAAAGGCAAAAAGATAGGAGAAAAATTTGCTAATAACATTTTAAATATTTTAATTGTTTCACTTCTAACAATTGTATTTGTCATTGAGATTTTTATGCCTTTGTTTGTTTCAATTATTGCTCCAGGATTTAAAGCAAATTCTGAAAAGATAGAGATGGCAATAACTTTAACTAGAATAACTTTCCCCTTTTTATTTCTAGTAAGTGTGTCATCGTTTTTTTCAGCCATATTAAATTCTCATAATAAATTTGCAGCTGCTTCAGCAACGCCAATAATTTTAAATATTTTATTAATTGTAGCTTTGTTATTTGGAAAAGTTTTATCTGATAAATTAGTTTATATTATTTCATATACAGTTACTTTAGCTGGACTAATTCAATTGTTATTCTTAATTTTTTTTGTTAAAAAATATTTTACCCCAAATATATCATTTAACTTTAATTTTAACTCAAAAATAAAATTATTTTTTAAAAAATTGTTTCCAAGTATATTTTCCTCTGGAGTAACTCAGATAAATATTCTAATTGGAACTATAATTGCTTCCTATCAAGCAAATGCAGTATCTTATCTTTACTATGCAGATCGTATATATCAAATCAATTTAGCTATAGCAGGTATTGCCATTGGAACAGTACTGCTCCCTAATTTATCAAAATATGTTGATAATAAAAATATTTCAAAAATTCAACTAATACAAAATAAATCTTTGGAATTGAGTTTGTTCTTAAGTCTACCAGCTACAGCAGCTCTAATAGTTGGATCAGAAGAAATTACCTCAGCTCTTTTTGGTTACGGTTCTTTTGATCAATTAAGTGTTCAAAATACAAGTTTAGCATTATTTTATTTTGCAATTGGTATGCCAGCATTTGCTTTTATAAAAGTATTTTCTAGTTTTTTATTTGCTAGACATAACACTAAGATACCATTTTACTTTTCTTTGTTTTCAGTTTTTATAAATGTATTTATTAGTTTATATTTTTTTTTCATCTATCGGTTTTATCATTATTCCTATCGCAACAACAATATCTTCATGGATTAATTCTCTTTTATTACTTTTTTATCTTATGAAAAAAAATTATTTTTCTTTTAATGAAACATTTATATTCAAATTTTTAAATATTTCTTGTTTATCAATATTTTCAGCATTTATATTTTATCAATTAATTAAATATTTTTCTCAATATTTAGTTTATGAAAGTGAAATAAAATTACTCGTAATTGTTTTGTTGGTAATTTTAACATTAATACTCTATATAATTGCTTCTATAATTACAAAAGCTTTCAAAATTTCAGATATTAAATTAAAGTACTAGTATGTCCAAAAAAATATTTTCTGGAGTTCAACCATCTGGCAACTTACACTTAGGTAATTATTTAGGAGCAATTAAGAACTTTGTAAATCTGCAAAATGAAAAAAATAACCATTGTGTCTATTGTGTAGTTGATTTACATGCGATAACAGTTAAGCAAAATCCTAAAGAATTAAAAGACAACATAAGAGAGACAACTGCAGCATTTCTTGCTAGTGGACTAGATTATAAAAGGAGTATTATTTTTAATCAGTCATCTTTATCATCTCACAGTGAAGGATCTTGGATTTTAAGCTGTGTAGCCAGAATGGGTTGGTTAAATCGTATGACACAATTTAAAGAAAAAGCTGGTAAGGATAAAGAAAAAGCAAGTGTAGGTTTATATATTTATCCAGTTTTAATGGCAGCCGATATTTTATTATATGACTCAACTCATGTTCCAGTCGGTGAGGATCAGAAGCAACATTTAGAGTTAACTAGAGATATAGCTCAAAAATTTAATATAGAATTTAATTGCCCTCAATTTTTTACAGTTCCAGAGCCTTTAATCCAAAAAACATTTGCTAGAATTATGAGTCTTAAGGATGGTACGAAAAAAATGAGCAAATCAGATCCATCTGATTTAAGTAGAATAAATTTAAATGACTCTAAGGATACTATTATAAATAAAATTAAAAAGGCTAAAACAGATGAAAAAACTTTGCCTGGAGATAATAAAAATTTAAGTGAAAGACCTGAGGTTGAAAATTTACTAGGAATATATTCTAGTTTATCAGATCAAAAAATGGAATTAACAATAAATGAATTTTCAGGAAAAAATTTTTCTGAATTCAAAACAAAGCTTTCTGAATTGGTTGTTGAAAAAATTTCACCCATTTCAAATGAAATTAATAAATTACAAAAGGATAAAGAATTTATTGATAAAATATTAAAAGATGGATCGGAAAAAGCCAATGAAATAGCTACAAAAAAAATCAATGAATTAAAGAAAATAGTAGGTTTTTAATAAATACACTTTAATTTAAAAAATAACTAACTATATATTAATAATGTATATACAAACAGAAATTACACCAAACCCAAACTCATTAAAGTTTTTTCCAGGTAAGAAAGTATCTAATGATACTCCTTTAGAAATAACTGATAAAAAATTGACTAATAATGAACTTGTAAGAAATATTTTATCTATTAATGGTGTGACTGGTGTTTTTTTAGCAGATGAGTTTTTGTCTGTTAACAAAGAGCAAAATATCGAATGGGAAGATTTAAAACATATAATTATATCTTTTATAAATGATTTTTATTCAAATGGAGCTGAACTGATAATTGATAAAAATAATTTAAATCAGAAAAGAAAAAGTTTTACAGAAATAGAAAAAAAAATAATCAATATTTTAGATACGAAAGTAAGACCTGCTGTAGCTAGGGATGGTGGTGATATTAAATTTAAAAAATATAAAGATGGAGTTGTTACAGTAAATCTCCAGGGGAGTTGCTCTGGATGTCCAAGCTCGACAATGACTTTAAAAAATGGTGTTCAAAATCTTTTATGTCATTATATCCCTGAAATAAAAGAGGTAATAGCTGTCTAATTTATTTTAAGAATCATATATAATTTTAATAATGAAGTCTAAAAATTTAAATTTTTTTAAAATTAAAAAATTCCTTTTAAAAAAAGGTTACAAAATTCAAAAAAACTCATCTTCGATTAATTTTAAAAACTATAAAAGTCTTATTTCTACAGTTTTTGCTAGTTTTATTTTAATCCTTTTATTTGGGATTATGCCTTCGATAGTTAGTATTTCCTCAAAATTTTTATCTAGCCCATCAATTGTTGAAAATAATTCAAAATTAAACTTTGAAAAAGTTTTGGATGGAAAAGAGATTGATCTTAATAAGCAAGAAAATGAGAGTGATCAATTAAAAGTAACTGATTTGTTTTTAGATATTTTCGAATTTGAAAGTGTACCAGACAACACTGTAAGATTTAGCGCTACAACTTTAGAAGAAATTTATAAAGATAATGGATTTAATTTAAAGGAAATAAGAAATAACAAAATTGTAAAACCGGTAAAAATAGATTTATTACCAAGAGAAATCAAACAAATTGAAAGTACAAAAAAAAGAAAAAACTTGTTTATACAAATTGTATTACCTTTAATTCTTGAGGAGAATATGAGAATCAAACTTGAAAGAAAAAAACTTTTTACAGTTCTAAATAAAAATAATAATACAGATTCTGAGATTAAATGGCTTAGAAGCAAATTTAAGCAATATGGTGTTGTCAATAGAGATTTGACTACTTTGAAGATTCGTATGGATGAAATTCCTGTTTCTTTAGCAATAGCGCAGGCAGCGAAAGAAACTGGTTGGGGGACTTCTAGATTTGCCTTAGAGGGAAATGCACTTTTTGGGCAGTGGACATTTAGTGGAGAAGGAATAAAACCAAAAGCTGCTGATGTTGGAGATACTCACAAAGTAATGAAATTTAAAGTATTACAAGCATCCGTGAGAGCATATCAAAGAAATCTTAATACACATTCTAGTTACAGACAATTTAGAAAAATGAGAGCTATTCAAAGAGATAACTTAGGTAGCCTTAACAGTTTAGAGCTAGTAAATTATTTGGATAAATATGCTGAAACTGGAAAAGAATATACAATAATTTTAAAAAAAATTATTGAACAAAATAATTTAACAGATTTTGATGATGCTAAGCTTTTGCCTGGTAGTCAAAAAATGAAAAAAATTATTTAGTTTTCAAGAGAGAATTGCACACCTAACCATCTCCATCCATTATCATCTTTTAAGGAGCAATTTATTCTTCCTCTTCTAAATTTAAATTTGTCAACAAACTTAATATATAATTTGTTTTTTTGGAAATGGATTTGTGATTTTTTCCATTTTTCACCTTCATCAGAGAAACAATTTATATTTTTAATATTTTTCTGTTTTTCAAAAAATTCAATAACTAAATTTGGTGGGTTATTCTCCTTTTTTATATATTTGTCCTCAGGTTGAATATTTTTATATTGTAATGGTAACAAATTAATTAAAAATTTAAATCTTTCTAAATCTCCATACTTTTCATTGATTGGAAATCTTGGAAGCTCATACCTATTTTTATTAAAATCTATTACTCCTGAGTGTTGACCAAAAGCAAACTTGAAATTTTTAGAGATGTAATCTCTTTGTTCTTTACTATATTCTCCAAATGGATAAGAGAAATAAACTGGATTATATCCTAAATTTTCTTTAAAAATTTTTATTGATTTATCAATATCATTTTTAAAATCTTCAAATTTATAATTAATAAGATATTCATGTGAATGTGAATGATTTCCAATATATCCAAATTCTGACTCTTCAATTTCTTTAATCTGATTCCAACTCATATATCCATTTTTTCCTATTGGCTCAGTTGAAACAAAAAGAATAAAAGGTATTTTATTTTTTTTTAAAAATGGCCAAGCATTATTATAAAAAGATAAAAAAGCATCATCGATAGTAATTAGAATTTTTTTATTATTTTTATTATTTGTAAAATTTAACTTGAAATTATCCATATTCTCAAATTCTAGATTTTTTGACTTAATAATGTTCATATGTTTTTCAAAAATATCCATTTGAATATTTGTTGAAGGATATTTATCCTCGTTAAATCTATGATACATTAAAGAGACTGTTCCTTTGTCCTCAATAAAATATTTACTAAAATCATCATCTGCAATAGAATTAAAAGAAAAAATAAATATTATGAAAAATTTAATTATTGATGCTGGAAAAGATAAAATATATTTTAATATCATTTCTAATAATAAATCATATACCAGCGAATACCTTAACAATAGAAAAAATTTTGATAAACTAGTAATATTATTATTTGAATTTTTAAACTCCAAAAGTATAAAAATTGAAGAAATCACTAATATTTTTGTTAATCAGGGGGCTGGGAAATATTCTGGTATTAGAGCATCGTTAGCAATAGTTAAAGGCCTTGCACTTACAAATAAGGTAGATATATATGGCTTTAATTCAGATCAAATTAGAGATAATAAATACGAAATTGTCATAGATTTATTTAAAAATGGACTATTAAAAAAAAATTTGATTAAACCATATTATTCGAGTTAAAATAATAAAATGTCATCATCTATTGAAGATAAATGTATAGCAAAAGGTGTAAAACTTACTGAGCAGAGAAAAATAATTGCTAAAGTAATATCGGAGTCCAAGGAACTATATGGGGAGTCTGATCACCCAGATGTTGATGAATTATATAAAAGAGTATCAAAAGTAGATCCTAAAATAAGTATTGCAACAATTTATAGAACGGTAAAACTTCTTGAAGAGTCAGGAATTCTTACTAAACATGATTTTAAAGGTGGCAAGGCAAGATACGAACAAATAAACGAAAGCCATCATGATCACTTAATAGATATTAAAACTGGGGAAATTATAGAATTTGTTGATGAGGAAATTGAAATTTTACAAAAAAAAGTTGCAGATAGATATGGATATAATTTAGTTGACCATAAACTGGAATTATATGGTGTTAAAAAAAAATCCTAATTTAAATTAATGGAAAAAAAAATATTCATTAAAACCTTTGGTTGTCAAATGAATGAGTATGACTCCAATAGGATATATGACACAGTAAAAAAAATTGGTTACCTCAAAACAGATAATAAAGAAAATGTAGATTGCTATATTATAAACACATGCCACATCAGAGATAAAGCAAAAGAAAAAGTTTATCATGAAGTTGGTAGAATTAGGGAAATTTATAAATCAAAAAATAAACCAATTACAATAATTGCTGGCTGTGTAGCGCAAGCTGAAAATGAGGAAATGTTAAAAAGAGAACCCTATATAGATATGGTTGTTGGACCTCAATCTTATCATAAATTAAATAATCTAATTAAAAATTTTGAGATAGGTAAAAAAATTGAGGAAACTGAATTTGATGTAGTAAATAAATTTAATTATTTTGATAATAACAAAAATGATGATACGCACATCTCAGCATACCTTACTATACAAGAAGGTTGTGATAAGTTTTGTAATTTTTGTGTAGTCCCTTTCACCAGGGGTCCAGAGTTCTCAAGACCATTTGATAAAATAATTTCAGAGGCTGAAAATCTAGTTAAAAATGGTGCAAAAGAAATTATTCTACTCGGTCAAAATGTAAATGCATATTCTTATAAAAATCAAAATAAAGAATATAGACTCTCGAGTTTAATAAATACTTTAGAAAATTTTTCTGAGATTAGCAGAATTAGATATACCACTTCACACCCAAGAGATATGACTGATGATCTAATTGATTGTTATTCACAGAGCAAAAAACTAATGCCGTTTGTTCATTTACCTATCCAAAGTGGCTCAAATAAAATGTTAAAACTTATGAACAGAAAACATACGGTTGAGACATATATAAAAATTTATGAGGATCTTAAGAAAATAAATTCTGAAATAGAATTTTCAAGTGATTTTATTATTTCTTATCCTGGAGAAAATGAATTTGATTTTTTAGAAACTTTAAACTTTATAAAAAATTTTAGATTTATAAACTCGTTTTCATTTATTTATAGCCCAAGACCTGGGACCAAAGCGTCTACTTTAAAACAAATAAATAAAGAAATTTCAAAAGAAAGATTAATTAAAATTCAGGAACAATTATTTTTACATCAACTAAACATTAACAAATCCTTTATAAATAAATCAGTTGATGTACTTGTAGAAAATGAAATAATTGGACAGAAAAAATTATTTGGAAGAAATAAATATATGAATTCTGTAATCTTTGATGGTAGCAAAAAAGATATAGGTAAAGTAATTAAAGTGAATATTGGTAAAGTTAATCAGAATAGTTTATTTGGTAAAATTAAAAATAATAGAGAGACTCTAAATTGAGTAATTCTGCTCAAAAAAAATTTAATTCTAATTTGAAGTATGTTTATGCGGACAATGATACCTTAAGTATTATTTTTCAAAACAATGAAAATCTTTTAGGTGTAGTTGGGGAATTTAATAACAATCTCAAGGAATTAGAAAAACTTACTAAGACAAATATTTATTCAAGAGGTAATTCAATTTTAGTTAAAAGTACTCCTAAAAATAACGAAATTGTAAAAAATGCCATAATTTTTTTAAATGATAGATTTATAAATAATGGATCAATTGAAAAAAAAGATATAATTTCATCAATTAATAATTTTATGATTAAAGAAAAAATAAACTCAGAAAAAAACTTAGAATATATAATTAAAACTCCAAAAAAATCTGTAATTCCAAGGTCAGAAAAGCAAAAAAATTATGTTAGAGCTTTAAAAGAAAATGAAATTATTATTTCCTCAGGCCCAGCAGGAACAGGAAAAACCTTCTTAGCAGTAGCTGTAGCATTAACAATGCTGCTCGAAAAAAAAATCGAAAGAATAATATTATCAAGGCCAGCGGTTGAGGCTGGAGAAAGATTGGGTTTTTTACCAGGTGATATGAGGGACAAGGTAGATCCTTATCTTAGACCTTTATATGACTCTCTTTATGATCTTTTAGATTTTGAAAAGATACAGAAAAAAATTGAAATTGGTGATATAGAAATTGCACCTTTAGCATTCATGAGGGGTAGAACTCTCAAAAATTCATTTGCAATACTTGATGAAGCACAAAATGCTACAGACACACAAATTAAAATGTTTTTAACACGTATAGGAGAAAATTCAAAGATTGTTATCAACGGCGATCCATCTCAAATCGATTTACCAAATAAATCATTGTCAGGTTTAAATCGTTCAAAAAAATTGCTAGGACATTTAGATGAAATTTCTGTTGTAGACTTTGATCATACAGACGTAGTGAGACATCCTTTAGTTTCGAAAATTGTTAAAGCGTATTCTGATCAAAAAAATGATTAATGATAAAAGCTAATGTAATTTTAGATAATATAAAATGGCAAAAACATATAAAAAGTCCCTCAAATTATATTAGAAAAAAATTTATTAAACTTTCAAAAATTAAAGACTTTAAAACTAACAAGGAATTTTCAATTTTATTAACTGATAATAAAAAAATGAAATATCTAAATAACAAATTTAGAAAAAAAAATAAGCCAACTGATGTTTTGTCATTTCCAACAAAAAATTTAATAAAAAACAAAAGGTATATTGGTGATATAGCAATAAGTTATGAAATAATTAATAAAAGATCAAAAAACTCAAACTTTTTAAATGAATTTGATAAAACATGGATACATGGCTATCTACATTTAATAGGATATGATCATAAAAGCGTTAAGGATTTTAAACAAATGAATAAAAAAGAAATTCTAATATTAAATTACTTTAAAAGATAAGCTTAAATTGATAACAAAAAATAAACTATCAATATTTTTTATACCATTTATTTTAGGTCTTATTTCCTCATATAGTTTACCACCTTATAGTTATTTTTTTATTAACTTTGTTACATATCCTTTATTTTTTATATTTTTCTTATCAAATTATAAAAAAAATAAATTTGTATCTTTTAATATTGGTTGGATGTTCGGTTTTGGTTACTTTATATCTAGTTTATACTGGCTAATCCATTCATTAACATTTGATGAAATTTTTAAACCATTAATCCCTTTTGCTTTAGTTTTAATTCCGTTATTTCTTGGTATTTTTTATGGAATTTCAACACTCATTTGCTCTCTATTTAAATTAAGAAAAAAGATTTCTTCAATACTTATTTTTTCAATTATTTTTGGTTCTATTGAATATATTAGAGGATTTGTACTAGGTGGTTTTCCTTGGAACTTAATTGTTTATTCTTTAACAGAAGTTTTGCCTTTGTTACAGATTCTTTCGTTGATAGGAACTTATTCCTTAAATTTAATTTTAATTAGTATATTTTTGTTACCTGCAGTAGTTTTCTTTAAATATAAATTAAAGAAAAAACTTTTTACAATATTTGTTTTCTCGGTATTAATGATATCGAATTACTTATATGGACTGTCAGTAATGCAAAAAGATCTTTCAATTGAACAAAAAAATTTAAATTTTCTGATAAAAATAATTTCTCCAAAAACTGAAATAAAAAAATTTTTTCAAGAATTTAATACTTATGAATTAATTCAAGAACTAATTTATCTAAGTAGTCCAAATAAATCTGAAAAGACTATTTTTATTTTTCCTGAAGGTACCTTTCCATCAGTTTATCTCGATGATTTGAGCCAATATAGCAATTTATTTTCAAAAAATTATTCAGATAAACATAATATTATTTTAGGAATAAATAGGTATGAGAATGGCAAAACTTATAACTCAATGGTTATTATTGATAAAGATACTAATATTAAAGATATATACGATAAAAATATACTTGTTCCATTTGGAGAATTTTTACCATTTGAAAATTTCCTAGATAATTTTGGACTTAAAAAAATAACCCAAGGTTATGGATCTTTTTCGAGAGGATATGGGAGAAAAATAGTTGAAGTTAATGGAATTAAAATTCTCCCATTAATTTGTTATGAAATAATTTTCTCTGGCAAATTAAAACAAAATAAAAAAGATTTTGATATAATATTAAATATTTCGGAGGATGGTTGGTTTGGAAATTCGATAGGTCCGTATCAACATTTTTCTCATTTAATATTTCGATCTATTGAAGAAGGAAAAAATTCTATTCGCTCTGCTAACAATGGGATATCTGCATTTATCAATTATAAAGGTCAAATAAGTCAGAAAATTAAATCAACTGAGAGGGGAGTAATTGAATTCAATAGTTTTAAATTAAGAAAAAAAACCTTTTTTAGTTTACATGGTAATAAGATCTTCTTTTATTTTTTGTTAATTTATATTAGTTTAATTTTTTTTTTAAAATATAGGGAGAATTCATGAAAAAAAATTATTTATTTACAAGTGAGTCAGTATCAGAAGGGCATCCAGACAAAGTATGTGACAGAATATCAGATATGGTTGTAGATACTTATTTAGGTGCTGAACCTCAGTCAAGAGTTGCGTGTGAAACACTAACCACAACTAATAAAGTAGTTTTAGCTGGTGAAGTAAGAGGCCCAGAAATCAATAAAGATGATTTAATTGAAAAAGTAAGAAATTGTATAAAGGACATTGGTTATGATCAAGAAGGTTTTACATATAAGGATGCAACAAAAATAGAAAGTCATCTTCACTCTCAATCAGCAGATATAGCTATGGGAGTAGATTCATCTGGTAATAAAGATGAAGGTGCTGGAGACCAAGGAATAATGTTCGGATATGCTTGCAACGAAACTGATGTATTGATGCCAGCACCAATACATTATTCACATAAAATTTTAAGATTAATGGCTCAAGACAGAAAATCTGGAAAACTTAAAAATATTGAGCCAGACTCTAAAAGTCAAATAACCATTGAATATAAAGATGGTAAACCAGCAAATGTAAAATCAGTTGTAATTTCTACACAACATTCTGCTGATGTAAATCAGTCCCAAGTAAGAGAGTTAGTTAAACCATATATTGAAAGATCTATACCTAAAGAGCTATTGACAGGGTTAGATGAGAAAGAAATTTATGTAAATCCAACTGGAAATTTTGTAATAGGTGGACCAGATGGAGATAGTGGATTAACGGGAAGAAAAATAATTGTTGACACTTATGGCGGTGCTGCACCACACGGAGGTGGAGCATTTTCAGGAAAAGATCCTACCAAAGTTGATAGATCAGCTGCTTATGCTTCAAGATACTTAGCTAAGAATGTTGTAGCCTCTAAAATTGCTGACAAATGTTTAATTCAACTTGCTTATGCTATTGGTGTATCAAAACCATTATCAATATATGTTGATCTGTTTGATAATGATGAAGAAAAAAATAGGCATGTAGAAAAATTAATAAGTGATAATTTTGATTTAAGTCCAAGAGGTATAAGAGAGATGTTAGGTTTAAATAAACCAATATATGAGCAAACTGCTGCTTATGGCCATTTTGGAAGAGAGGCTGGTTCTAATGGCTCATTTTCATGGGAAAAAACTGATAAAGCTAATGTTTTTAACAAGTAATTAAAGTTGAAAATTTAGTAAAAATACCTATATTTAATTCACATTGTTGAAATTTCAAAATGGGCTTCGGCCCATTTTTTTTTGGAGAAAACAAAATGTTAAATAGAAGAGCTGATAAATTAGAACTACTAAGAATAGCTGAAGCTGTAGCTTTAGAAAAATCGATTGATAAAGAATTAATAATCGATTCTATGGAAAATGGTATTGCAAAAGCTGCAAAATCAAAATTTGGATCTGAAAATGAAATTAAGGTTCAAATAGATAGAGAAAATGGAGAAATAGGAATATTTAGAAAGCTTATAATTGTTGATAAACCAGAAAATTCAAATATTGAAATTAGCTTAGAACAAGCAACTAAATTAAATTCAAACAACAGTAATAAAAAAATCGGGGATGAAGTTTTACAACCTCTACCATCATTTGACTTTGGAAGAATTGCAGCTCAAACAGCTAAACAGGTTATAAATTTTAATGTTAGAGAAGCAGAAAGAGAAAGACAGTATAATGATTTTATAGACAAAAAAGATACAATTTTAAGTGGTATAGTTAAAAGATTAGAATTTGGAAATGTTATAGTAGATCTTGGTAGAACAGAGGCAATAATTCAAAAAAATGAAATGATACCAAGAGAAAATATTAAAGCTGGAGACAGAGTCAAGGCATATTGTTTAGATGTAAGAAGAGAACCAAGGGGTCAACAAATATTTTTATCTCGTGCCCATCCTAAGTTTATGGAAAAATTGTTTATTCAAGAAGTTCCTGAAATATATGATGGATTAATTGAAATCAAGTCCTCAGCTAGAGATCCAGGTAGTAGAGCTAAAATATGTGTTAAAGCAATAGACACTTCTCTTGATCCAGTTGGAGCTTGTGTGGGAATGAGAGGAAGTAGAGTTCAAGCAGTAGTAAATGAACTTCAGGGTGAAAAAATTGATATAGTTAATTGGTCTGAGGATCCAGCTGTATTTGTCTCGAACGCACTTTCACCAGCAATATTACAAAGAGTTAATGTAGATAATGAATATAAAAAATTAGATGTGATTTTGACAGAGGAAAACTTGAGTAAAGCAATAGGAAGAAGAGGACAAAACGTAAGATTGGCAACAAAACTTTTAAATTATGAGATAAATATTCTTACAGATCAAGAAGACTCAGAGAGACGACAAATTGAATTTAAAGAAAAAACAGATAACTTTGTAAAAAATTTAGAATTAGATGAAACTCTTGGTCAATTATTAGTGGCAGAAGGTTTCTCATCAATTGATGATATTAAGGACAGTCAACCAGAAGCTTTGACTAAAATTGAAGGTATAGAAGAAGAGACAGCAAAAGAGTTAATACAAAGAGCAAAAGAGTTTTATCAAAAAGATCAAGAGGAAATTACAAAAAAAATAAGAGATTTAGGTTTAGAAAATGACCTTATAAATCATCAAGGTTTAACACCTGGTATGCTTGTAACTTTAGGTGAACAAAAGATTTTAACCCTTACAGATTTTGCAGACCTATCATCGGATGAATTAACAGGCACATATGACGTAGTCAAAGGCGAAAGAATTAAGATAAAAGGCTACCTAGAGGATTTTGCTTTATCAAAAAAAGAGTCAGATGATTTAATTATGACAGCTAGAGAAAAAGCTTATAAAGATTGAGAGATGATAAATGGAAAAAAAAAAATTAAAGTTAACTATTTCTGGAAGTTCCAAAAAAACTATAAACAATATTGAACTTGCAAAATCACAAGGGAAAAATTCTGTAATAATAGAAAAAAAACCAAAATTTGGAAATAAAAATTCATTTCAAAAAAACCAAAACCAAAATAAGAATTATAAAACTAAGCAGAACGTCAAATTTCATCAAGAAAGCTTCATATCTACTCCTAAAACAAATGATTTTGAAAAAAGAAAATTAGCAGAACAGAGAGCAACAAAAAGACTAAAAGGTGAAACGATCCAAAAAGGTAAAATAGGATCTAAAAGAAGAGAGCTAAAATTAACAGTTTCAAGGGCATTAAGTGAGGATGATATTGAATTTAAAAGTAGAAGTCTTGCCTCATACAAGAGAGCTAAACAAAAAGAGAATAAAGAGCTTAAAAAAGAGGACTTAAAAGATAATCTTAAACCAATAAAAAGAGATGTTAATATACCCGAAGTAATCACCATTAGAGAATTAGCTAATAGAATGGCAGAGCAATCAAGTTCTTTAATAAAAAAATTATTAGGCATGGGTGTAACTGCAACTATAAATCATAATATCAATTCAGATATTGCAGAATATTTAGTTCAAGAGTTTGGACATAATCCAATTAAAGAGGAAAAAGCAGAGGAAATTATAAAAAAAATTAAAGATAAAAAATCTGAAAATCTTAAGTCTCGTCCACCTATAGTGACAGTAATGGGCCATGTCGATCATGGTAAAACTTCAGTTTTAGACATATTAAGAAAAACAAATGTAGTGTCAGGAGAATTTGGTGGTATAACACAACACTTAGGTGCTTATCAAATAAAATATAATTCTCACAAAATTACTTTTATTGATACTCCAGGACATGCTGCGTTT
>MDTA01014191.1_pt1 | contig 15649 bp, 23 predicted proteins | sample 811151 | NCBI WGS metagenome assembly MDTA01 (sample SAMN05326648, study PRJNA326480) | marine metagenome | isolation source: seawater | place: Indian Ocean: South | collected 2010 | reverse complement strand
TTCACTCGGCGTCCTGTCTGAACGATGTCGCCTCACTCGGGGCCGAGATGGGATTCCGGTTTTCAGGTGTCGATATCCTGCTGCACCAGGCATCCGCAACGTTGCAACTCCCGGCAGAGGCACTCGAAGCCGTCGCTGCTGGTGTCGAGCTCGAAGGTCATCTTTGGAAGATGGTCATCCAATGGAGCTGAATCAATGCACACGATGCGCTGCCTGGATCTTGGCGATGCGGATCTGATCGTCGAGGCGGCCATGGCCATGGCACAGACCATGTCTGCCCGCGTCTCGATTGCCCTGGTCGATGCCGCTGGGCAGCTGATGACATTTCGGCGTCTGGATGGTTCTTCAGTCGCGAGTGTGGAGACCTCGATTGCCAAGGCACGAACAGCCTCCCTCACCGGCGTGGACAGCGCCAAGGCTGAGCAGGCCATTGCTTCCGGTCGCATCGCGCTTCTCTCTCTTCAGGGAGTCCTGCATCAGCCCTGTGCCTTGATGGCTGGTGGACTGGTCCTGATGTGTCAAGGAGAGGTGGTCGGAGCCATCGGTGTATCCGGAATGACACCGGACCAGGATGTTGCGGTCGCCCAGGCGGGACTGGAAGCCTTTGCAATCAGAGTCCTGGGCTGCTCATCATGATGCCGCCGTCTGCGAACACACTGGTTGCCGTCATGTAGCTGGCGCCGTCACTCGCGAGAAAGGCCACCACTGAAGCGATCTCTTTCGGGTCCGCCATCCGACCGATGGGAATTGCGGCATTGAGTTTTGCGAGCAATTCGGGATTGTTCATGGTGGAGTCGTTGATCGGCGTGGCGACAGCTCCGGGTCCCACGTTCACAATCGAGACGCCCTTGCCGGCCAGTTCAACCCCTGCTGTTCGGGTGAGCATGCGGACGCCTCCCTTGGCCACGCAGTACGGCGTGTTGTCAGGCATCGGCCAGTCTTCGTGCACCGATGAGATGTTGATGATGCGTCCACCGCTGCCCTGGGCGATCATCTGTTTTGCGGCGTACTGCGTGGCGAAGAACACGCCACGCAGATTCACGTTCATCACCTTGTCGAAGTCGTCCGGCGTGGTGTCGAGAATGGAGGTGCGGGTCTCGATCCCGGCGTTGTTCACCATCACATCCACCTTCCCGAAGGTTTTCACAGCGGTGTCGATCAGCTTCTGAAGGTCGTCGAGTTTGGATACATCTGCCTGAACGCCGATGGCCTTGCCTCCAAGTTCACCGATCTCCTCGATCAATTCCTCGGTGCGATCAGGGTGCGAGCGGTAGTCAATCACCACCTTGGCGCCGAGGGCACCGACCGCTTCCACGATCGATTTTCCGATACCGGAATTTCCGCCGGTCACAACGATGACTTTGTCACGGAGACAAAGAGAGGTCATCGCCTTGGGGACCTGGGTGGTCATGGCAGTCAGGACAGAACAGACCTTCCTTAGCGGGTTTCACTGCCCCTGGCAGTGTTTCGTGCGTAAACGGCGCTAAGAAGATCTCAGTTCAGTTCTTCACTCGATGTCTGACCGGCATGGCAGGGGACCTGCCATTACAGGAGTGGCGTTCACACTGCCCAGGGCCGGCAGTCTTGATCCGTTGCTGGAGGTGCTGGGCAGTGTTGATGACGGTTGTTCGGTGATTGAGGGGCAGGCCCTGCAACGTCGCTTCGGATTGCGTCAGGGCAGAGCCGAGGTGCGCCACCACCGCCTGGGCCAGGAACGTCTGGACTATGTCTCTTTTCAAGGTGTCGATTCAGCGCCCGATGTCGATCCGGGCCCGGCGAACAATCTCTGGTTTCAGCATGTCGCAATCGTCGTCAGTGACATGAATCGCGCTGTTGACCGGGTGAAGATGCTCGTCTCACCGATCTCCGAATCCCCCCAGTGGTTGCCCAATGGTGTGGCGGCATGGAAATTCCGCAATGCCGCGGGCCATGCCATGGAGCTTCTATGGTTCCCACCCGATCAGGGTCACCCCCGCTGGCATCAACCCGATCCCCCTCTCTTTCAGGGGCTCGACCACAGTGCGATTTCCATCAGCGACAGCGACCGCAGCCTGCAGTTCTACGGCGTTGAGCTCGGCCTGCAGCTGCGCTACGCCACCCTGAACCAGGGGGTTGAGCAGGAACGTCTCGATGCTCTGACAAACGCTCAGGTGGCGATCCATGGTCTGGGCGGCTCATCCCCGTTTGGAGTCGAATTTCTGCGCTATCTCCAGCCGGAGCCCCGCCAACCCTCCGCACGGTCTCTGCAGCCGCAGCATGCGCTTTATGCCCAGATCCTGGTGCATGATCCACGCTGCGGGGACGACCGACTGCTCAGTGATCCCGATGGTCATCGACTCTGGGTGCAGTCTTAAGCGAATTCTTAACCTTGCCGGTTCTGAGTGTTTCTACCGTTGAGCAAACGCGTGTTGCCCGGTGGATCCTGTTTCTCTGATTGTTCCTCCGGTGCCGGACGGTCTCGCCGGTGCAGGTTTGTTGGTGCTGCGTCTGTTCACAGGCCTCGTGTTCATTCGCCACGGCTGGCCGAAGCTGAGCAATCTGGGCACCTGGGCCACGGCGATGAAGACGCCGGCCTGGCTCTGCTTCCTCTCCGCTTTTTCGATGTGGGCCGGTGGAATCGCTCTGATCACTGGGGTACTGACCCCACTGGCCGCAGCGGCGATCGCCGTGTCCATGCTCTACGCGATGGTGCTGGAGGTCAGCAACGGCTTCCCGTTCATTGCTCCAGATCCCTTTCAGATCCCCGAGGGGGACTATGCCGGACCCATGGGTGTTGGAGAACCACCGAGCTGGGAGAAAGCCGCCATGTACGTGGTGATGTGCATGGTGCTGATCACCGCCGGAGGCGGTCCATTCAGTCTCGATGTTCTGGTTGTGGCTCCTCGCCTTCAGGCTCTGCTGGGCTGATCAGCTCAGCCGTTCCTTGAGATGGTCAGCAACGCGGATCGCATTGGCAATGGCTGTCAGGGACGGATTGACGGCAGAGCTGCTCGGGAAAAAACTGGTGTCGACCACATAGAGGTTGTCGACATCATGGGTGCGGCAATTGGTGTCCAGCACGGATGTGGTGGGGTCTGTTCCGAATCGGCAGGTTCCCGACTGATGACCCACGGCGGCAATGTCCATGGATGACGCGAAGTACACCTGGCGCTCAGCCAGATGGTTTTTGAGGTAAAGCTTCTCCAGCAGGCCTTCAAGTCGGCCGACCAGCTCCTGTGATGCCCTGTTGTTGGTGGCTGTGTAGCTCAGTTTGATCTGACCACTGGAATCGACGGTCACACGGTTGTCTGGGCGAGGGAGGTCCTCGGTCTGCAGCCAGAAATCAATTGAATGCTCGGCGATCCGGTCCATCCCCCACGTGGGGGCAACAGCCGTCAACCTCGGCTTGTAGCCCTTCATCATCGCCCCGTTGGTTTTGCCCGTCATCTGGATGTTGCCCATCGGGAAATCGAAGTCGTTGTCTCCGAAGTACCAGTCGTGCACGGCCACGGTCTTCTGGAAGACCGTGGTGTTTGGCTCATGGGCCAGTGCCACCACCGCCTTGCAGTTGTGATACATGTAGTTCCGCCCGACCTGATCGGAGCTGTTGGCGAGGCCCCTGGGATGAGCGTCATTGGCCGACATCAACAACAGCCGTGCTGAATTGGCGGCCCCGGCGGAGACCACGACGATGTCTCCCTTGAAGCGGCGCTCCTCGCCTTGGTGACGCACCACCACTTCGGTGACCATCCTGCCGCTGCTGTCGGTGTTCAGCCTGAGCACCTCAGCTTCGGTCAGCAGCATCACATTGTCATGGTCGAGTGCCGGGCGAACACCCATCACTTCGGCATCACCCTTGGCATGCACCAGACAGGGAAAACCATCGCAGCGGTTGCAGCGAACACAATCGCTGAAGGCTGGATTCACCTCGTCGAGGGCGACGCCGGTGGGGGCATGGAAGGGATGGAGGCCGGCTGAGCGCAGGTCATCAACCAGTTTCTGCATGCGCGGCTCGTGGCTGATCGGCGCATAGGGATACGGCGAGGACGCCGGCGGCTCAGTTGGATCCTCACCCCGCAGACCATGGACGTGATACCACTCCTCGGCCTTGCGGTAGTAAGGCTCGAAGATGTCGTATTTCACCGGCCATTCGGGCGACTCACCATCCACGTGAATGACTGATTCAAAGTCCCGTTCTCTCAGGCGAAAGTGAGCCGCTCCGTACATCTTTGAGGCGCCGCCCACGAAGTAGTGGCTGCCCGGTTGAAAGGTCTTGCCGCTCTTGTCCTTCCAGGGATCCGCTGACACGTAACGGTCCTTCTGGAACACCTCAACCGGATCCCAGTTCTGGGGCTCCCTCGGCAGCCAGCCCCCCCGTTCCAGGATGAGGATGGAGTGACCTGCATCAGCCAGAGCCCTGGCCAGAGAGCCTCCGCCCGCTCCGCTGCCGATGATCACCACATTGAAATGATCGCCCTGGGGTTCAACCGGCGTCCGGCGATGGGCGGCATGGACAGTGTGTTCCATCGCAGGGCCTGACGATCTCAATGAACGCTAGGGAGAATGGCCCGAGTCGTCACCGCCAGCGTTGAAGCTGAGTAATCATCTTCGCCACCACCGCGGTCCATCCCGTCTGATGACTGGCGCCCACACCAGCTCCGCTGCAGCCATGGAAATATTCATTGAACTGGAACAGATCGCGCCAGGCGGGGTCATTTTGCAAAAGATCCTTTTCACCGTTGAAAGCCCGGCGTCCTTGACTGTCTCGTCGGAAGATGCCAACCAAACGCTGCTCCAGTTCAAGAGAGATGTCCCACAGGTTCAGCTCTCGCCCTGAACCTGTGGGGAATTCCATCTTGAAGTCATCACCAAAGAGGTGGCCGAACTTCTGCAGGGCCTCGATCAGCAGATAGTTGATCGGCATCCACACAGGTCCCCTCCAGTTGGAGTTTCCGCCGAACATCGCCACAGGGCTGTCAGCAGGGCTGTAGCCGATGGTGGCGTAGTCATCGCCCTGCTGATAGGAGTACGGAGCTTTCTGGTAAACCTTGGAGAGGCTTCGGATGCCGTACGGCGAAAGAAACTCCTCCTCGTCGAACACGCGCGTGAGAATCCGGCGCAGGCGATCCGGAGGCACGATCGAAAACAGCACACGATCGCGATGCCACGATCCCAGATGACCGATGGTGTCGAACGCCGCTCCGCGCTCCCGCCCGAGTTCCCTGAGGTGCTCACCCACGTTCAGTGAGGGAATGGCTTGAACCGTTGTTGCGTCAAACGTGGCGATGGCGAGAAGAGGGATCAGACCGCTCAGAGAGCGTGTGCGCAGATAATCCGTGCTCCCGTCCGGACGTTTCAGCACGTCGTAGTAGAACCCGTCCTGCTCATCCCAGTTGACGTAGCCACGTCCGGTGGGACTGTTGAGGGCATAGGTGAGACGACTGAAGTCAGCCACGAAGCGCCCACAGAGACTCCTGTATTCCTCGCGGTCTTCCGAGAGCTGCACACAGGCTTCGAGCATGTTGAGACTGAGCATGCCCATCCAGGCAGTGCCGTCAGACTGTTCGATGCGGCTGCCGTCTTTCAGTGGATAACGGCGGTCAAAGATGGCGATGTTGTCGAGTCCGAGGAATCCTCCTTCGAACAGACTGTCTCCGTTGCGGTCTGTGCGGTTGGCCCACCAGCCGTATTCCAGCAGCAGTTCACGCAGGCTGGCACGCAGGAAGGGATAGTCCTCCCCTCCGTGACTGCGCTTTGAGATCTGAAAGATCCGCAGGGCTGCCCAGGCTCCGATCGGTGGGTTGGCATCGGAGAGTGCCCACTCGTAGGCAGGTGACTGGCCGTTGTTGGCGGTGTAGGAGGCCTGGCGCAGCATTCTTGACTGGCGTTTCGCCTCACCCGGGTCGATTTCGGCGAAGGCCACCGCGTGAAACATCAGGTCCCACTGACAGAAATAGGGATACTCCCAGCAGTCGGGCATCGAGATGATGTTGCGGGCCCTCAGGTTTCGCCAGTAGGCGTTCTCGGTGTGCCAGCGCTGTTCGGGAGGTCTCGGCGCATTGCTGTCTCCCCGCAGCCAGCGAGCCACATACCAGTCGTAGAACTTGCGACACCAGAACAATCCAGCTGCGGCGGCGGCATGGATGGCACGGTCTTCGTCGTTGAGGCCCGGTGCAACCCAGTTCAGGTGCTCCTGCCAGTCCTGACGACGTTGATCGATCAGTGCGGTGACCTGGGCCGAGTTCACGGGGTCAGGCGCTGTATGCTCCTGCTGCTCGTGGCGCGACAGGCGCAGATCCACGGTCCAGATCTCACCGGGGTTGAGGTTCCGCTTCAGATGCAGAGCAGCTTTGGTGCCCGTCTGAGCAGGATTCACAGCGTCTGCCTGCCCGTCGATCAGGTACCGGTGAAAGGCATCCTTGACGTAGGGCTGTTCCAGGGGCTGGTTGTAGAGACGCTCGGTGTTCGTTTCGTTTTCGGTGAACAGCCAGGTGCCCTGTTCGCTGCAGCTGAGGGCGTAGGAGGCCAGCCCGTCGATCGCACTGCTCACCAGTCGGTTCTCCTGCAGGGAAAGCCCCGGACGGGCGATGCCTGGCTCTCCGCTGTCTCCCCAGCTCCAGGTGTTGCGAAACCAGAGGCTGGGCAACAGGTGCAGCTCGGCCTGCTCCGGTCCGTGATTGGTGATCGTCAGCCGGATCATCACCTGTTCAGGTGATGCCTTGGCGTACTCAACCTCAAGGTCGCAGAACCTGCCTTCGTTGAAGATGCCGGTGTCGACAAGTTCATATTCGTTGTCCTGCCGACCGCGACGACGGTTTTCGTCCCGCAGCTCCTGGTACGGGAAGCAGGCGTGGGGGTAGCGATAGAGCGCTTTGGCGTAGCTGCCGGTAGGCGTTCCAGCCAGGTGGTACATCATGTCCTTGATGTCCTCACCGTGATTTCCCTCGGGATTGCCGAGGCCGAAGAGCCGTTCCTTCAGAACAGGATCGTTCCCGTTCCAGAGCACCGGTGCAAAACAGAGGAGGCCCAGCTCATCGCACAGACCAAGCAGGCCGTCCTCGCCCCAGCGATACGTGCGTAGGTGACTGTGATCAAACGGAAACGCATCCCAGGCATCACCGTTGGCCGAGTAGTCCTCACGAACGGTTCCCCATTGCCGATCACTCAGATATGTGCCCCATCGATCCCAGGGTTGATGTCCTTCGTCGCGCTCGCGGCAGCGCAGCAACTCAGCGGGCTCGCTGCCGTTCTGATCGGCGGAGATCATGGAAGTCGACATGAACGAAGCACCTTCATGTCCCAGAAGCTAGTGAGGGTGACCTGGAATGCCCATGTCATCACCACTGGAGGCGGGGCTCACGCAGGAGTCGGTGGTGGGGGCGGGGGGACTTGAACCCCCACAGGATTTTCATCCCAAGCGATTTTAAGTCGCGTGCGTCTACCGATTCCGCCACGCCCCCAGGCACCCTCCGGCCCTGTTGCGGCATCCTAGATTCTCTGGTGAATGGATTTCTTCACCAACCATGGAGACTCTCCTCAACGCGGTTTCCCTGGACACCCTCCTGGTGATTGGAGCCTATGCAGCCCTTGGAGGGGCCTATCTGGTGGTGATCCCGCTTCTCCTCTACGCCTGGATGAGCCGCCGCTGGACGGCGATGGGTAAATACGAGCGGCTGGGCATCTACTCGCTGGTCTTCCTGTTCTTTCCCGGCATGATCCTGTTCGCCCCGTTTCTGAATCTCCGCTTCAGCGGTCAGGGTGAGGTCTGACTGTTGACGCGTGCCGGTGTTCTGAAACTTGGTCTCGGGCTGCTGCTCGCCGGTGGGGTCGGTTACTGGGTGTTTGAAGCCCTCGGTCTGACCGGTTTTTCAGCAGGAATCGCCGCTGAAGCCCTTCTGGTTGCGGTCGTCGTGATCTGGACGAGTTCCTATCTCTTCAGGGTCGTGACCGGACGGATGACGTACATGCAGCAACGACGTCGTTACCGCAGTGAGTACGACGAGGCCACAGCTCAACAACTTCAGGAGCGTTTCGATGCCATGACTCCTGAGCAACAGCAGGCTCTGTTGGCGTCGATCGCTGAGGAGGAGACCCCTCAGTCTGCGGAGTAGTTTCAATCGACACCTAGGCTCGCCTGCATCACAGTTCAAGAGTCCGTGACAGAGCAGCCCTCACGCATCGCCGAGGTCTTCATCAAGACCGCCAGTGAGCAGCGGCTGGCACTCATGCCTTTTGTGATGGCTGGGGATCCTGACCTGCAGAGCACCGCCGATGTGTTGCTCAGTCTTCAGCGTCATGGTGCTGATGTGGTGGAGCTTGGGATCCCTTACAGCGATCCTCTGGCGGACGGCCCTGTGATTCAGGCTGCCGCCCATCGTGCGCTTGCGCAGAACACGACGCCGGCGAAAGTGCTGCAGATGCTGAGTGGATTGCGTCCACACCTGACGATGCCCGTGGTGTTGTTCACCTACAGCAATCCGTTGCTCAATCGTGGTCCTGAACGCTTCTTTGCCGAAGCTGCTGAAGCTGGTGTTGCCGGACTTGTGGTTCCGGATCTTCCGCTTGAGGAAGCAGAACGACTCTCGCCTCTGGCTGCACAGCAGGGACTGGATTTGGTGCTTCTGGTTGCACCGACCACCCCGGAGCAGCGCATGCAGAGGATTGCTGCATCCAGCAAAGGCTTTACCTATCTCGTCAGCGTGACCGGTGTGACCGGTGAACGTGCATCACTCCAGAATCGCGTGGGTCAGCTTGTGAACTCCTTGAAGCGATGTGAGAGTGGTCCTGTGGCAGTCGGGTTTGGAATCTCCGGCCCCGATCAGGTGCGACAGGTGCGCGACTGGGGGGCTGATGGAGCCATCGTCGGCAGTGCGCTGGTCAAAAGAATCGCCGCTGCACAAACCGGTTGTGCGGCGGCGGAAGCAGGGGAATTCTGTCGGCAGCTCAGGGCAGCCGCCGGGTGAAGATCAGTCCTCGTCGTCGTCAGTGCCACCCACAGGTACGAGACGGATTTGTTTGCGACCGAGCTTGATTTCAAACTCATCTCCGGTCTTCAGATCGAGCATGGCTGTATACGCTTTTCCAATCAAAAGATTGCCATTGCCCTGAACCGTTGCCACATAGGAAAGCTTGCGACCACCTTTGCCGATTCCAGCAGTGCCACCAATTCCGAGGTTGACACCCTTCGCATCGAGAAGTGCCTCATAGAAGGCTGTGAAGTTGAGTCTCTCACCACCATCCTTTTTGGTGGACACATATCCACAGGCGCGTACGAGATCAGACTTGCTGACATCACCTAACTCTTTGACCTTGTTCAATAGGTCGGCACCGGCGAGCATCATCATGGTCAAAATTCTGCTCAATGAACATAGCGCTTGATGGGCAGCATGTGTCATCCTTTCAAGGTCGTTTATTCTCACCGGAGATGAAACTATGGCTCGGTTCGTTCTCTGGGGTACCTACTGTGATCATGCACTCGAAAAAAGAGTGCCCTTTCGCGAAGAACATCTCGAGCGCCTCCGGGAACTGAAAAAACAAGGCACCTTGATTACCCTGGGGCCAACGCAGGACAGCACGCACGTGTTTGCAGTGTTTGAGTCGGACAGTGTGGACACTGTTCGTGCTCTGCTAGAGGACGATATTTATTGGAAAAAGGGTATCTGGATCCATCTGGATGTTTATCCCTGGATCCAGGCATTTTGAGCCTGTGCCCAGATCCAGTCAGCCACGACGATGTCATTGCCCTCTCCCAGTGCATCGGCATAGCCACTCATCTGGCCGATTCCTTCCCGCGCGATCTTTGCAATGGCCTCCGTGTTGTCAAATCCCTGTTTTTCGAGTGCCTTGATCTTGAGCGTTCGCCCCCTGCGGATGATGTTTCCACCATTGGGATGACATCCTGCGCAGTGCAGATCGAACAGCTGGGCACCTGATGCATCCAGGGCCAGGGCACCGCAACCCGGCCAGATCAGGCAGATCATCAGCAGACATCCCCCCAACAGCGTTGTCATCCGGCATCCGCAGGGAACGTCAGTCTGACTTGATGAGGTGGTGGCATCAGCGGAGGGCATGGTCCTTGCCTCCTGTCTGAACAGCCTCCTGCCCGAACAGCCCCGTTGAATGGAGGCCGAATTCGGTGTTTGCGTCCGTCAGTTGTCAGGATCACGGCAGACAACGGTGAGGTGATGGCGGAAGAGGATCTCCAGCGTTTTCTGCTCAAGGTTCAGCAGCTCAACGCCTTGGTCAGCAGTCTCGATGCGTTGCCGGAGCGTCGTCGTCAGCTGGCTGCATGTTCGGATCACAATGCAGTGGTGCAGCTCGCAGACTCCTGGGGTTTCAGCATTGGACGGCGTTGGGGTGAACCCGGAAGTGCTGCACCTCGCGCCGGAAATTTGCTTGCCGCGGTGACCGTTGCGCCAGGGGAGGAGCTTGAAGAGGAACTCTGTTCAGGGCCTGGATGGAGATTGATGCGGATCTGTTCGAATGGATCGCGCAGCCCTGAAGGTTTCTGGTACGACCAGGAGGACCATGAATGGATCACGCTGATCAGGGGAAGTGCCCGACTGGCCCTGGCTGATCCTGAGGAGTTCCTGGATCTCAGTGCTGGGGATCACCTGATGCTGCCAGCTGGTCGACGTCATCGTGTCGAGCGGACCGATGCTGATCCCGGAACGGTCTGGCTGGCTCTTTATTGGACAGCGTCTGCACAGAACCCTCCGGCTCGATCGACCGTTTAACCAGCCAGTAGGCACCAGCCAGAGAGATGGAGGCGACGCCCAGTCCGATCAGAAGTTGCGGTTTGTCTCCAGACCCGGTGGGCAGCACAATCACCTTGCGGGCCACCGCTGTCAGCGCTGTGACGAGGACCAGTTCGATCTGCACGACATGACGGCGCAGATAGCTGGTGATGTTCTGCAGCACTTCCAGGGCGATCAGCACCGTGAGCAGATCACCGAGAATTCGAATCAGCCCATCACCCAGCCAGTAGGTGCCCTGCTCGTTGGTCAACAAAGAGAGGACAACGCGGATCGTGAGCTGCACCAGCGACGCGGCGATGACCACAGCAGTGATCACGGTGAGAAGGATGGCCACGCGCTTTTCGCCAGCATCAACCCACTGGAGAAAACTGCGACGTTGTCGGCGGGAATCGGGCACGGAGCTCAGTTGCTGCTGAACGGGTTGAAGAACGGCTTCGCGGGGGTGTCGCCGGGGGGGTTCTCGATCTTGGTGTTGCAGGTGATGGAGCCATCAGCTCCCTCGACGCAGTCGGTGGGCACCACCGTGCTCTGATCACCCGTCCGACTGTTGGGGCCCAGCAGCCAGACCTCAGATTGCGCCATGGCCCCCTGTGGAGTCAGCGCTGAGATCAACGCCAAGAGGCTGATGCCGAGCATTGTTTGCGGCATGGTGACCATGTCGGGATGAGAGGTCCCCCCATGTTGCCTGGGATCGCGGTCAGCTGGCACAGTCATCGCGGATTTCACGGAGCAGCAGGTCCAGCTGTCCGAAGGGATCAGGGTTCGTCTCAGCTCCAGGAGCGCCCGTTTCAGTTCCCGGCGTGAGGTGGGAGTTGGCTGACCACTCCGCTTCGATCGCACAGAGACGTGCTGCAAGCCCCGGCATCCCCCCTCGGGCGTGCTCCCTCTGGAGCACCTCTATCAGGGCGGGTAGGCGGGTCGAGCTGGCACGAAGGCTGCGCCTGAGATCAGCCTGGGTGCGTCCCTGGTGCTTGAGCCAGTCCTTGAGCAGTGCGGCGAGGTCATCCTCCAGCCCTTGGGACCAAGGGGTCATTGGCATCCGATCGGGAACCATCGGTCCAGTCTGCGCTGCGCTCGCTGGCGGATCTCGGGGGTGATGTGATTCCGGCAGAGGCCCAAGACGGCTGTGATCGCCACAAGGTCATCGCTGAACCCTGCCACTGGCAGCAAATCGGGGATCAGATCCGCTGGCATGAGCAAATACGTCAGTGCTGCCAACAAGGTGAACCTGGCCTGGGGAGGTGTTGCAGGATCCAGCAGCATCTCCAACGCCTCAAGGGCCGGGCGCGCAAGCGAGCGTCCAGCGCGTTTGAGCAGTCGCCGGAACGCCGGCTCGTCGATCACGTCACTGTCCAGCACTTCGGCATCGATCACCTCCGCATTGAAATCAGGTGAACCGGGCGGAGTGCCGAAGCCCATGGGAATGACGGCGATGGGAACTGTCGTTCCATTTTCACCTCTGCCAGACAATTCAGCAGGAGGAGACCCGAATCGATCGGGGTCGGCTTCCCGGTGCGACGTCTGCCGGGACCACGCTGATCAGACGCTCATCTCCACCAGGCCATGTTGAACCCCCGTCTTGCGAAGCTTGCGGAGCGCCCTTTGCACCACCTGACGGCAGTATTCACGGCTGCAGTTCATGTGCCGCGCGACCTCAGCGAGCGTGCGCCATTCGTGACTGCCGTCGAGTCCAAAACGCAGCATCACCACCGTGCGTTCCTTGGGGGTGAGATTGGATTTGTCCAGCAACTTCCAGGCTGAGGCGGTGCGCTCAGCAATTTCAGCCCGTTCCATCGGGGGAATCTCATCACTGGGAAGAACGTCAACCAACTCCGACGGATCAGATTTTGATTTCACGACTCCCTGGAGACTGACCGTCACACTGCGGAGTTCACAACCGAGAAGATCTTCGACTTCGCTCAGCGAGACTTGCATGGCTTCCGCCAGCTGATCTGAGGTTGGAGGCAAGCCATTGGATTGCATCAGCCGCGCTTTGGCAGCACGCAGTTTGGTGAGTTTTTCATTCACGTTCACCGGAATGCGAATGGTGCGGCTTTGGGTTGAGAGAGCGCGGTTGAGTCCCTGTCGAATCCACCAGTAGGCATAGGTGGAAAAGCGATGCCCCCGTGTTGGATCGTATTTCTCAACCGCCCGTGTCAGGCCAAGTGTGCCCTCCTGGATGAGGTCCAACAGATCAAGTCCCTTGCCCTGGTAGCGCTTGGCAAGGTTCACAACCAGTCGGAGGTTGGCTGTGATCATTTGATTCTTAGCTCTTTCCCCTCGCTTGATCGTTCGCTTTTCTTCATCGTTGTAACTGCATTCCGGTCCACTGCCGCCGGCGAGCTGACAGCGTTCGGTGAGCGCGACCATCGCCTGAACTTTGCGGCCCATGGTTAACTCCTGTTCCGGAGTGAGAAGTTGATGTCTGCCGATTTCGCCCAGAAATGCACTTAGTGAGCTCACCATCAAATGCTTGCCCGATTTCTTTGAACCTAGGGCGAAAGGCTTTTTATTTTGCGCGTGTAATGAAGAGTTCGGAATTCACAATTTAGACGTAATTTTGAATTTGTACCGAATTCAAGTTTTGTTCAGAGTGTGATTGGTTTCGCTTCATGTTTGCGGTGGTGCTGCCGACGTTGACGGGTTGCGGCTGTGGCAGCGCTGGCTTCCGGTCGGTCGCTACTCTCGCCAGCGCCCACCCTGTGAATCCCAATGATGCTGGCCACAGTGCTGACTCCGGAGATAGCCAAAAGTGCTGGAGTGGCCTACGTGCATTACCTGAGCTTCATGCTCTGCTTCGCGGCTCTCGTCGTTGAGCGTCGTCTGCTGCGTCCCGATCCTGACCGGCGAGCGGCCACAGCCATGGTGATCACGGACATCGTCTACGGGATTGCCGCCCTGGCATTGCTTGTCAGCGGCATCCTGCGGGTGCTCTACTTCGGGCAGGGCAGTGATTTCTACACCGACAACCCCTTGTTTTGGTGGAAGGTGGGTCTCTACCTGAGCGTCGGCGGCCTTTCGCTGTATCCCACGGTCACCTACATCCTCTGGGCGATTCCGCTGCGCAAGGGGGAGCTGCCCAAGGTTGGTGAGGCCCTGGCCAAACGACTGGGTTGGATCATCAACGTGGAGCTTGTCGGCTTTGCACTGGTTCCGATGCTGGCCACGCTGATGGCCCGGGGTGTGGGTCTCTCCGCAGCATGAGGTGCGATTGCCATGGTTGATGATCCCTGCCCGCCGGTTCAGGAGGTTCGGCTCCTCGAGGGTGAGGTTCTCACCACACGGTTGGCTGACGTGGCTCCAGGGTATGGGGATCGCCTGGCGAGCACGAAACTGGGTGTTCCATCTCTTCCACACTGGTGCGTGTGGATCCAGCCCTCAGCCGGTGCAGTCCCTGATCGCTGGGAGCTGCGCTGGCTGACAGCCGTTGATGCGGCTCTAAACAGTTGGTCACCCTTGCTTCCGATCACCCGTGTTGATGACCCAACCCGTGCCCACGTGCGGGTGGAGCGCCGACGGCCGCCTCGACGACAGCTGGATGATGGCCGCTGGCGCGCCAGCAACGGCCGAGCTCGGCTGCAGCTTCTTGAGGTTCGGCGTGGTGATGTCTGGCGTCTGGAGCCTGGGGTGACCGTTCTGGTTTCGCCGGAGTTGCGTGCTCAGGTGCTCCAGGCGACTGCGGTGCACGAGCTGGGGCATGCCTTCGGTCTGTGGGGCCACAGCAGCGATCCCGCCGATGCTCTCGCGCCTGTTCAAGGTGCGTCACCGGTGCTGGAGCCATCTGAGGCAGATCGCAGCACGTTGGAGTGGCTGCGGAGTCTGCCGACATCATTCGGTGATCCAACCGACGCCAGCCTGCCTGAAGCCGCCACGGACAGGTGACGGGCTCGTGCCTGTCGCCATTTGCTCTGAGGCACCGCAGCGCCGACTCCGGAACGCATTGGCGTCTCTGACGCCTGAGCGAAAACCCGGCATGCTGCCTGCAGTGAACACAGGCCGACGTTGAGCATTGCCATGATTTCGCGCTCCGGTGGGCTGAGGCGATCACTGCTGCTTGTCAGTGTGCTGGTGGCGCTCGCCGGGTGTGGGTCGTCTGGATCTCTGGAGGGGGGAGAGGAAGCATCCAAGGATCGGATTCGCATTCAGTTGAATGGGGCCGAGCCCTCTGCAAGCACAGGCGCGTTGACGAAGGGCAGCGACACTGTCCGCTTCAAGGTGGGCTTCGGTCGCAACGGCATTGCCTGTGCAGGCACGAGGTTCGAAGAGGGCTGGACGCCGCTCGGCACCTTCCGTGTGAATGCAATCCTCAGTGATGACCGCTTCGAGATGGACCCAGCACTGGTCAAGGAGTCGGGCAAGACCGAGACCTACCTGCGCGAGAACCTGTTTCGCAACATGAGCTCGATCGATTTCAAGGGTGACGGTGAAACCGGCGAGTACGGCAGGGGATACATCAGTCTGGCCCCGGTGCCTGCCACGCCTCAGCCATTTCGTTTCAACACCTATGACGGCATGTTTCGCTGGTACAGCTTTGCGATCCACGGCACCAACGATCCCAGCCGGGTTGGGCAATCGGTGACAGGAGGATGCATCAACGTGAACGGCAAGGCCATGGATGACCTTCTTGACACCGTGAAGCTCGGCGATGAAGTGGTCATCGCGTCGGAGTCACCCTGCACGCCTTGATCAGTGGCGGCGGGGAGCGCCCCGTCGCTGTGCCAGCACATGCTGCACCTGACGCCAGCTGACATCGTGATGGGCCAGGGCCACCTGCAGGTGAAACAGGATGTCGGCGGCTTCACCGGCGATCTCATCGGCGTTGTTGTCTTTGCAGGCCATCACGAACTCAGCGCTCTCCTCGCCGATCTTCTTGAGGATGCTGTTGTCTCCTCCTGCCAGCAGCTTGTTGGTGT
>MDTA01116677.1_pt1 | contig 15654 bp, 22 predicted proteins | sample 811151 | NCBI WGS metagenome assembly MDTA01 (sample SAMN05326648, study PRJNA326480) | marine metagenome | isolation source: seawater | place: Indian Ocean: South | collected 2010 | reverse complement strand
TAGTCCAAAATGTTTTCATTTCTTTTTCTCTTTAGCTAACATTGCTGCTATCTTCATAAGAGTTTGTTTATCTTTATCTGATATCGCAGCAAGTTGTCTGTCTCTTGCAATCTTTTCTAAAGACTTAGCATACTCTGCAGTTGATTCTGCATACTCTCCTGGTGTCATTCTCTTAGCATGCTCTGTAGACTCAGGTGTTCCCCACTCCGGTTGATCTTCATACCAGCGATCTGTCTTTTCATTGACATCATCTGCAATAGGAAGATTACCTTGCTTTCCAGTCTTACCTGCCTTCTTTGCCATCTTAACAGCCTGATCAAGAACTGATAATTTTTCTAATGGAATCTGTATATATCTTCCAACTTTGCCAAAATTAAATTGAAATCCTAGCTTCCCTCCTCCCATAGCAAAGCGAGTGACGTGTATGCCGCCTTTATTAAAAATATCTGTCGCTTCGTTAAACTCTGTCGATTCAGCATTTCGTGTTGATCCTAGGCGAGTCGCTGTTTTTTTATGTTTCTTCCAGAGCTGAGGGTCCTTACCACCTTGGCTAGCGTCCCATGCTTTCTTAGCATCAGTTCGTGGATCAAATGTAGGATCGATTTTTGATTTTGCAATTCTTTGCATATAACGCCTGTTTATTGCTTTGTCTCTAGCCTTATCACCTGACATTTTTTGTTTTTTCCAATCACCATAAGGCATAGAATGTGCAGGACAAGCATCATCATGAGCTTTCCGATGTTGTTTTTCTAATTCTTTTTGAGATTTTTTAGCCTTTGCAATATAACTCTTATAAGTCTTTTTGGAAAGCTCATTAACCTCTTGGTCTTTTTCCGCTTCTTTATCTTTCATCTTTCCATAAGACTTCTTAAACTTATCCATTGCAGCACGGCCAGCCTTACCAGTTCCACCTTTGACTTTAGTAATCTTTCCACCTCTTTTTAGAAAGTCTTTAACAGTTTCCTTTTTCTTTTCTGTCACACCTTCCATCACATAGACGTCTTTAGTGCCTAGTGCTTTCATTGCCTCTTTGCCTGCTTGTGCCAGCTTCATAGGCCGCTTGGCTCGCCATACTACTTTTTCGTTATCATAGTCTACATCACCCATTTCTTTTGTGGTGAACATCCAAGTGCCTACTTCCTTTGCAGGTGCTTTCTTACCATGCGTTCTCATATAACGATCATGCTTGATACCTTCATCGATATCTTCTGCAAATTCTTCTTTAAACGCTTTAACTTTGGCAACCATCTGATCAGTTGTCATGTTATCATTAGTCAATGCACCTTTAATCGCTCTCTTTTTTCCAACAATCAAATCATCATCATCAAAGTAAACATCTTTTCCAGTTTTTCTCTTAATATATGCTGAAAACGTCTTTTGATCTTTACCCATATTTTTTATAGCATGCTTTGGAACCATTTTTCCAATTGTAACTTCGTTAATAGTCCTTGCATATTCAACAGCATTCTCAACGTCTTCTTTAATCTTTAGACGCTTCATTGCTTTCTTAATAAGAGGTCTAGCATCACCCTTTGGGTTTTTCTTACCTGCAACGAAAAGATCATCAAACAACTCATCGTCTCCGATAATGTTATAAAGTTTGTCAGCTGCCTCATCTCCTTCTTTACCCAGGATAAGAGGTTTAGCCATCAAGGCCTTTAGTTCTTTTTTAGCTCTAGGATTATCTGGAAGAGCCCATGTGCCTTCTGTCTGGTAGTTAACCAGTTCTTTTCGTAATTGTCTAAATTTTTTCATCCTTTTACCTTTGCTGCTAGATCTTTATCAGCTTTACCCCAAGTCCCTGATGATTTTGTTACAAATGAATTGACTCTAGCCAGTCCCCATTGTTGAGGTGTAGTTCCTGGCCTATGACCGGTTCGCCAAGCGGCAACTCCACGGTTGTAAACTTTTCTTAATATACCTGCGGGCATGCCAGATTTTTCTGCTTTTTTCTTGATAGCCGCAGTTGCATTTTCGTCTAAATAGTTTTTAAACTTAATCATAGCTCACCCTTCTTTGCTAATGAAATTTGTTTAGCCACGGCCGCCTGTTTATCTTTAGCCTGCCTTATTCTTTCTTTTGCAGACACATCTGCAAGTTTAGCCTTCATCTTTCTAAGTTTCATCTCTTCTCTTTCTGCATCTGCAGCAGCACTAAATCTGAAACTTCCTCCCTTTGTATAGAGTGCTTTCTTAGCTAGTCCAACTGCCGCACCTCCAAGCGTCGGTTTTTCTTGAAGAGATCTTAGTTCCCAAAAATCAATCATCACCAAACATCTTTTTAAATCTTTTTGTATGTTTGCTTGGCTTCGTCTTAGCTCCAGCATCTCCTGGCGCTTTTTTATAAGCTGCAGGATTATCGTCATCCATCTCTGCACCACGTTTGAAGTGCGCGTCTCTTGCTGCTTTCTTAGATTTAGACACTCCCTTATGGTAAGCTTTTGGCTGAGTACCAGGTCTTGATTTTATATCCGGATCTTGAGGCGAGTCTTTCTTGTGTTCTTTTTCTTTTTCCAAAAGTTCTACATCATCAAGCCATTTTCTATATTTTCCACCTTCATGCTCTATGATTACATAATTGGAACCTAGAATTTTTACTGTTCCAACCTGACCAGTAGATTTAATCACTACCTCATCTCCAGCTTCAAACAATTTTCCTTCAATATATTTTTCACGTACTTTAGAAGTTACTCCTAAATCAACGTGTTGCCTATATTTCCTAGATTCTTTTAGGCCGAGTCCAGATCTGACCGCATTAAAAAGTTTCTTTGCGTCAGAATTGGACATCTCTTTTGGCAACCCTTGAGAAAAGGTTGCAAAGTTATTATCTTTTGCTGCTTCTCTCTGTTTTGTAGCTGACGCGCCTTCTGCACCATCAGCATCAGGGTCCCTTTCTCCTGCGGACACGACCTTAATGTCTTGGAAAGTATAGTCCTTTCCGTTATACTTACTCAAGACCGTGTCAAACTGAGTGACACGGTCTGACCCTACAATCATCACGATTTTTTTGAATCCTTGACTTTCTAGAGACTTTGCAGCATCTATAAAAGTCTTCACACTTTTATCTAGCATGATCGAACGGGCGTGCTTTGGAAACATTTTCCTAGCAAATTTCACCTTATCTGCATACGATAATGGATTCTTCTTTTTATCCTGAGATTGTGAAAGAAATACTTTTATAGGATTCTTACCTGCTTTTTTCGCAAGTGCATCTAGCAACTTCATATGACCTATTGTTGGAGGATTCATCCTTCCAAATGTCCAATAGGCAGTTTTCTCTTCTTCTACGAGAAATGTCTTAAAACTGTTGATCATCTTTTATCGGCTCTTCTCTTTGGCGATCTTAATATTCTTTTTTGAATTGCCGTTTGTCCTCTGTAACTCTTTGCCCTGCGCGAAACGTTGAGCTTTTGTGCTATAGTCTTAGGACCCTTACCACCAGATAATTTTTTATAGAGATTTGATCTTGCTTGCCGGCCGGCACGCTTATCGATGCGGGAGCCACCTGCTCTTCTTCTTTTCCACTTTTTACGTGAACGAGAAAGCTGATGTCTTCTTTTCTTAGCAGCTCGTGCTAAGGCTCTTCTTCCAGCTAAACCAATTTCTTCCCATACCTCATCAGAGATACCTTCGTCTAGCTTATCGTAATAAGAGGTGTATTGTTTGAAACCAATCATTTTCTTCCCGGTTTATCCCATCCCTTTAATATATCTGGCGAGAAATTGTTGTGACTGAATTCCAGTCTATCAACAATCTTCACGGCATCACCACCAAGTTTATCTATGGCTACGTAACCTTCTTCCCCAGTTACTTTATAACCTGTTTTAGTTTTAACAAAAGTGTCAATGTTACTTAACTTCTTTAGTATATTTATAAGTTTTAACTTTGCAAGAACTATAACTTTCTGCAATTCGAATATGTTTTGCAGGCTTTTTTTATTCGAAGGTGAAAAAAACTTAAGAAGTTCATCCATCTTAGCATATTGGGCAGCTTTTCCTTTGTCGGTTTTTCGCTTGTCGGCTTCCTTCTTATACTTATCTTGAATGAACTTAATAAGATTTCCTACATGTCTCCTCGTGTCACCAATGACTTCACCCGCTCGTACAAATCTATTATTGAAAGTTTCAATATGCTGAGCCAAATCGCGATTTTGTTCCAGATCTCTAAGAGTGTTTCCTTTAATCTGGTTAAAAATTTTCCCAGCACTGCTGAGATACCCGTTAACATCGTCTGTTTCCTCCTTTGACATGGTCACTTTAGTCAAGTCTCTTAACATAGCATCTTGTGACCAAACTTTTGAATTATTACGTAATGATTTTACATCAACACCGTAAGAAGCCCTCATGGTTTCAAAGGTGTCTCCTGTATATGTAGTATGCCACACAATTCCTATTTCCGCTTTTGATATTGTCTTTGCTGCTTCTGAATCTTTCGGCACTGCATAGACAATTGTGTTAGGATGAAAAGTAAGATACTGTTCTCCTTTTATTCTTTCTGTTTTAACATCACCAGGACCAAATAAAAAATCACCTTGTATTACACCAGTGATGCCTAAGCTAGGCAAATGTTGTAGTGCGAGTTTTAACTTAGCATTGAGATCACCGCTAGTATCATCATCAATGTCAGAATCACTTTTGTAGATCTTTGGAGTTTTGTTGAATATCCCTTTTTTGGCGACGAAGAATTTACCATCATTTGGGTCTATGCCGCAAAATACAGCTGGGGCTCCATCCCATTTGACCGATACTTTCCCATCATCTTCTCCTTTTAACATGTCTCTTAGCGATCGTAAAGCCAAGATCGCCTGCCTAGTTCCGTCCACTCCACCATACAGAACTTTATCCTCAATATGAGTCATATGAGTATTCTTCTGTTCTGTAATATGCTGCTTAAAAGATCTCATCTAGCAATCCTAACGATAGGTTTAAATGTTCTAGAAGTATATCTTTCTAGACCAATGTCACTCTGCTTAATTTTTTTTATAGCAACTGCTTTACCTCTATTTTTTCCAGGATTCTTCTTACCTGCACCGGCATGCATAAACAATATGTCATGGTTTTTAAAATAATTGTCATATGCTCTTTTTATAAATTGCTTTTCTATCTTTTCCCATTCACCGGGAAACTTCGTTCTGATCTTCGCAATAGTTCCTTTATTAATCTCACTCGGTTTAGCTAGACCTACATCTTTAGCAAGACTTAACGCTTTTGTCTCTATATCAGCTGTAGCAAATGTTGCTCCTAATTTAAATCCATAAGCAAACTTTTTATCTTTTGTGACTTGGCATGCTTTTATCTCATACTTTTTACTACCTATTTCAAGATCAACACCTGCAGAACTGGCACCGCCGAGTACCGCGTCATCACATAAAAAATACATGACCACTTCTCCAGGACCAGTGCCTCCGGGTTCAAAGTCAAACATCTTAAGATAATTTGATCGGTTTTCTCTCTCTAACAAGCCGATTGCTTTTTGAACTTTAGCAATTGTGATATCACCGCTTATGGTGTTATCCAAATCAAAATTAGGAAAAAAGTTTTTCTTATACAGATATTGTATTTCTGCTTTATAATCTAATGATTGGAAATCTCCTTCCTTTAGATTGAACGTAGTAACATTTTCTGCTCGTTTTAAAAACTCTACATCCATGTCATCTATATTTTTTGACGCACCTTCAAATAAAGAAACATCTTCAAAAATATGAAGAGGTGCTTTGCCATTCTTAGCAAAATTCTTAAAAGGAATCATATTTTGATCTCCGTATTATTTCCATTTAAGACCATACTAACATATATGAGTATGATTGTAAAGGAAAAAAGTAAATTCTTTTGTACTATTTATAAGAAAAGGGGAGTACACTTATGTGCACCCCCCTTCAAGGAAAGGACAGGTTTTTGAGAAGAACCTTATAACTTCATTCTTTATGACCTTTTATAAATGTAGGCATCAAGGACAGTGGCATTTTTTATCCCACCCATGATATTTCCGGAAGGAGTATAGGAAACTGGTCCCTTAGATTTTTGTTGCATGTATCCCCCAGGATATAACATTTTTGTTTTAGGTTTACGTCCCCTAAGACATAATCTCACTTTATATTTTTTGTGAGAGGATTTGTTAAACCATTTCACAATGGATTTCACCATGTCAATTTGTGACATGTCATTGGGATTATCACATTGAAATGTCCCAATATAAGAGGTTGAATCCCGGTTGTTTTTCATCATAATAGGCATATTCGCTCCTTATTCATTATCAATAATACTATTATACCACAACACGAACGGATTGTAAAGGAAAAAATGCATGGTGGCTTGCAATCACCACCACACATCGTAGCTATCCGGCAGGAACGGACCGAGGATTTCCAGTATAGTTCCACCTCTAATGCCGACTTTCACTACTTTCAGCTTCCCCCTCTTTTGTTTGGGTACCATTCGCGTTAGGTATCCCATCCCAAACAGAAGACCCACCAAACGCGAGTAAGTGGGTCTTGGGGGGAAGTGTCTTAAGCAGCTGTTGCATATTCAACAGCTTTTTCAGCAGCTCTTACCTTACGGAGCTGATTACCACCAAACCAGTTTGAATAAAGTCGAGTGTCTTCGCCTCTACCTTGTACATGATCTGTGATATATGTGACACTGTTAAGTGCCTGCCACCAAGAACCTTCAGCATACTGAGCTCCTGGCTGTGTGTCAATAACTGACAATGCCTGCTTACCAGCTCTTGACAATGTGTCAGCAGTTACCGGCTTTGGCTCTTCAACATTACGAGCAGTGCTTGGGAACACGTCATTGTAATATTGAATGAGGCTTTCCATATCATACCTTCTTGAACCAAGGAACTCAGCCATCTCTTTATACTGCTGAAATTTTTCATGAGCAAGACCAAGAGTTTCTTTAACTGCATCAGCATCAAACTCAACCCTATGACCAACTCTTACTGACTTATCAGCTTCCATACCAAGAGACATAGACAAAGTGTTATTACAAACCACTCTGATTGGCGTGAATCTCACGTCGATTGATTTACCATACTGATGAGGGTTAGAGAATAAAAGATAAGAGTCAACCTTATCATCTCCAAAGACATCAAAGGACTCATTAGTCTTAGCAAGAGCCCATACCATTTGACCACCACGTAATGAGCCGGCAGTATGCATATCCATATCGCCTGACATTACAAATTCTGAGAAGAAGTTAAAAGCATCTTCATTCTGAACCGGATTCCAATTCTCACCTACATTGGTGAGGATTTTATTATCAGATGACCTGACCAACGCTTGCTGACCAGTTCTGATTTCTTGATTGCCGACTCTTACAAATGCGTCGACTTTATCTACGGTCCAATCAAGACCAGCTTTTTGCATCATCTGCACTGGAGTTAAATCGTTATTGACCGGCACACCAAGACCGTGCCAAGGGGTTTCTCCAGCGTATGCCATAGTTTCAACTTCGTGACTCATAATCAATCTCCTATATTAGAGTTTCTGTTTTCATTTTGTAAGTATATTATACCACAATTAATTAGCATTGTAAACCATAAAATGCATTTTTTTTGCATTTTTTTCACAGTGCCTCAATTTTATATTCAAAATTTTGAGTTTCAGGATTAATACTGATTTGCTTTGCACCATTATTAATATGAAAATGTGTTGCCATAGGGGTTAGTGGTGAAAGTGTTACAAGTCTTTTTGTTACAGGTCTATCTGTATGTAAAAACTCTCTTACTTTATTAACAATTTCTCTACCAGCACCTCTTTTACGAGACCAGATTGTATATGCTACTGCAATAAAACCTTGCTGATCTTCTTGACATGCCGCTTGACTCATGTAGTCCATTTCTCTAACAGTTGATGGTACTTCATTTGTAAAAGCTACGCATATAATAGCTTCAATATTTTGTTCAAACTTAAGACCATATATTTTTCTTTGTGATGAAAGCCGCCATTCTAGATCTAATTCAGGTCTAACAGGATCTTCCGACACATCTATATCAGTTAACTCTACCAGCTCGGTACCTTTTACCCACTTATAGAAATTGTCTAATTTTTTTCTAAATACCTGCATTTATTATGGCACCTCAATCTGGAAACCATACTGCCAATGCTTGTTATCAAGATCAAAGACACAGCGATCTTTATCTTTTAGATAACACCTGTCTACTTTGATACCATACTTGTCGCCTTCATTCTCGCAAAACTCGATTCCGACCACTTTTGCGAAACCGAACTTGCATCTGACCATCGTACCTTTTTTGATAAATTTCCTCATGCTGCTACGATCCTTCCGTCCCATTCCATGATTGCAACTTCCATTGGGATGTAACCTTCATCACCAACTCTAGGTCCAACATAATTGTCGGAATCATTTTCAATATTGATAGTGAAAGCCTTATATCCGGCGTGAGGAACCATTCCTACTTTAGTGATAGTTCCTTCGATATATCCAGCGTTATCGCATGCAGGATGAAAATCATAAGCCTTGATCCTGTCACCTATCTTAAATTTTCCTTCGAATTTCAGCATTTTTAGTCCTTTCCGTTTGCCGTTTTTCATTTTGTATAGACATTATACCACAACATGAACGGATTGTAAAGGAAAAAATGCACTCATTTGCATTTTTTTTACAAATGGAGTGGAACCTCTTCATCCCATTTGAGGATGTCTTCTGGAGTGTTTATCTCTATTCCTTTGAATTTTGTCTTGGCTATCCCGATATCTACACCATTCATGAGCCATCTTAGCTGTTCTAACTTTTCTACTTTTTCTGGCAAATATTTCTTAAGAAAACGATATTGTCTGAGCTCGTTGTGGTGGTATCCATATATGCCTAGATGATGATGGCCATAACCAGTTATTCCTCTGCCAAACCAAACGGCTCTATTTTTATTACACACTATCTTTACACTATTAGGATTCATTTGATCTTCATCATTCTTAAAATCTGTATACAGTGTTGCAACTCTAAATTTTTGCAGAAGTTCTAATACCTCTTTAATGTGTCTAGGTTTTATGTCTGGCATGTCTCCCTGAACATTAATATAGACATCATACGATAGAGCCATTTCAGATTTATTAACCCAAGCACATAATCGATCAGTGCCATTTTCTCCTTCGGGTTCTAGAATAGCATCTGTCCCAATCTCGTTTTGTATCCTCATCGAATCAGTTATAACAAAAGTAGGTATCTCTGATTCTATACACGATTCATATACTCTACGAATCAATGTCTTACCTCTTAAATCAGTAAGCATTTTTCCAGGGAGTCTAGTACTTCCCCATCTTGCGGGTATTAATATTGCAGGTCTCACATCCACCTCTTATCATGCACGTCAATGATAGCAGCTATGTCTTCAATCAACGGTTCAAAGTTGTGGAGATAAAGTGCGTTAGGTCTATCACTCTTAGCCTTTTCTGGATTTTCATGTACTTCTAAGAAGAAGTTTTTGATTCCGAGTCCTGCTGCCGCTCTACATAATCCGGGAACATATTTCCTTGCGCCGCCAGATGATCCACCCAAACCACCTGGTTCTTGAACGGAATGCGTCGCATCAAAAATAATATTAGAACCAAAGGTATCAATGAGATACTGCATGCCAATAAAATCAACCACCAATCTATTGTATCCAAAACTTGTTCCCCTTTCTGTAATCCAAACTTCTTTAGCTCCTTTAGTCTTAGTGTAGATACCTGCTACATCCCAAGGTGCTAAGAACTGGCCTTTCTTAATGTTTATAATTTTACCTGTAGCACAGGCTCTTTGAATTAGATCAGTTTGCCGGCATAGAAAAGCAGGTATCTGATAGACATCAATGATACCTGGCCATTCTTCTTCGATCCAATCAATCTGATAAGTTTCATGCACGTCAGTGAGAATTCTTAATCCTTCTATTTCTGACTTCAACTTATAAAAATCGTTTAAAGTTCTCTTTAAACCGTTTCCTCTTACACTGTCTCCGCTAGTACGATTTGCTTTATCAAAACTAGCCTTAAAGATATATTCACCGCCTAGAGTCTCAACTGTTTCTTTACACTTTTCAATGATCTCTAAGCTATCAACATACGATTCATGTTGACATGGTACTGCTATTATTCTCATTTAAAATCTCTTTTGCTTGTTCATAATTCATATCAAATATTGACAACTTAAACAAATACCGGTCTTCTAAGGTTGCAGCTATCATATGTTCTTCTTGTACATTGATCAACGCTTTCTTATATTTAAAAGAGTGCGTATCATGTCCTTGTCGAAATACAATAGGATCCTTTGAAGTAGATAATACAAAATTGATACAACATTGCGTGCCTCTATCTTGATGAAAAGGTAAAGTGAAACCTTTTTCTTGTATGTAAAATCTTGGTTTAACTTCTATACCAAGTATCTTTTCAAAATGATTTGATACCGTTTTACCATAGCCAGTGACATTCTTTTTAATTAACCACTCTTTTATGACAGCGCCAGTCTTTGGATCAACGAAAGGTTCATATCCATCTCTTTCGCGAGATTCTTTTAGTATCAATTTTTCATTGATGTCATAATCTACATGTTCAATATATTCGCTCATCTTTGTTCAACTCTTCTACAAATGATGATGCTACTATTTCATTATCAGTTTTCATAATCATAATCTCATCAATCTCATCCATAATGATACACTCGCCGTCATCACATAAGTAAACTTCGTATCTTAAATCGGTGCGTTTTCTATTTCGAATTGAACCCGCCATAGTGTTCTCTCTCCTTTAAATGCTGGACGCTTGTGCATCATTCTTAAGTTGTCCCATATTAAAATATCTCCTGGTCTCCAATAATGTTCATAGTTATATGTGTCAGCCCATTCTCTGACATCAGAAAAATCTTTATCAGTAGTTCCTAAACTACAATACAATATTTCAAGATCATTGTGAGTAAAAACAAATGGTCGTCTTACTCTCATCTTCTTAAGAAGTTTTATTTGCTTTTCAGTAAAGCATTTATCGTGTAATTCTTGAGGCGGAAAATACTCACCGTATTCTTTTTTATATTTTTCTTTAAGCTCTTTTGGAGCTTTTGCCATATCGGCAAAAATAGTGTTGGCCAAGTGGCCAGAGTTAACGTTGCATAAAATTGTTCCATGATATTTTCCTCTTCCGTAACTCCAATCATTGTGCCAATCTACTTCTTTATCTTCAAACAGTCCTTTATTACTTACTATCTGTACATAGTCATGAACTGTATGCTTTTCTGTCTTAAGTGGTGTACCTAAACTTTCGGCAAGAGCTTTAAACTGATTTAAACTTAAATTAGCTCTTCTGATAATTATCAGACCTTCACTTCGCAACAACTCTTTTAGGTCTGTACCAGATTCCAGTGCACCATAATTCACGATCACAGTCATAGCTCATTGTACTCCTCTTCTGTCATCGACTCTAGATAATCATCTATATTTTCATTTTCTTCTAGTTTGCTAGACATTATATATTGCCAAGATGATCTTTCTTGTCTAGAGCTTAGTGATCCTACTAAATACATGTTTTCATGGATTTTCCAATCACACCAGTCAAGACCCTTACTAAAATTTATAAATGTCTTAGGATTGTTTTCTCTCGACATAAAAACATAATATGCTCCCATTTGATTGCACATGTCATATTGAGCTTTTACTATATTTTTTGAAGCTGTAGTCAAAGGTATCTTACTGGTGTTTCTGATATAAGGTGACTTATAAAGTCTACTCATCAATCGTGCTCCACCAGGATATTCTTGTGCACATGAAAATCCTACAGTTTCTGAACCTTTTTTATAAAAGGAAACTGCTATCCAGTCATTAATATTTTTAATATAATATTCTAAATTATGCGGCCAAAGATGATCGCGATCTTCTTCTTGATATAAAAAATCCATAGTCATATCCATAACGTCTTGAGTGTATTCTGGTATGACTGCGTGTGTTTCAGTAATTAAATTCATTTTCTTTCACGTGTTCAAAGAATGGAGCAACTTTCCATTCTGGCGTTATTCTTCCTCTATATTCATTTCCAGCATCTGGTACACCTTCTTCATCGACTGTCCAATCAATAATTCTAATGTACGCATTATCTGTTTCATATAAATCACATAGTGTTGCGTGATTAGGTGGTTTTACGTGTACACGTTTTGCTTCAGGTATTTGTACACTTAAAAGGTTTCTTAACTCGTTCAATGAGTATGACGATTCTTTCATGTGTCTACCGATATGGCCTACACTCTTAAATCTAAGAAGAGGTTTCAAGCGAGGTTTATAATTATTCTGCTTTGCCATATCTTTGACTAAATGATACTGCTTTTCAAATGCTGATTCATTAACACCTTTTGCTATGATCGTACCTGTATTTATGATCATGTTTTTTTCCATACAATTTGTCAAAGCCTTTAACTTCATTGCACAGTAATGTGGTCCACCATCAAGTTCATCATAAGCATCTGGATCATCAGCGCCATTCATTGATATTAAAACCATTCTTAATCCAGACGCTTTAAGTTTTTCTACATATTTTTTTGATGATAACTTCAAGCCGTTTGTAGTGAGGCTGACGTTATGACCGCACTTCTTGACATTGCGTATGATGTCAGGAAGGTCACTCCTCATTGTAGGTTCAGCTCCAATGAGTCTTATGATTATTCTTTTAGGAAGTTTGTTTAGGAATTTATATAATTGCTGGACATCCATATCAGGTATGTCTCTGTTTGGAATGTAGCAGTTAGCACATTCCATATTACATTTATGTGTTATGTCAGCAACTAATAAATTAAAAGGATTTTTTTCTGGGTCAATCACTGTTATTAGCCATCATAAATTTCCAAGGCGAAAATTTAGGAATATGCTCCAGCATCTTATTCTTAAAAATAATTTTCATGACAGAAATTCCAGTAGCAGCTCCGCGCTTGGTCCAGTTATTCGTTGTGTGTATATAACTAGAATCAAAAAAAATCGGTGAGTTTTGAACTAAAGCTACTTTATGAACTTGCTTTAATCCTTTAAACCACGCTTTAGGATGTTGATTACACTCGACATGTGCGTCATTATGATATGAAGTATCTTCAAAGTTCATTACTACATGCGGCGCATCTGTAAAATATTTGCTCTTAGCACCGTTGTTCCTCCTATCAAAAATATGAAGGTCAACTCCCGTTCCTGAAATTATGAGAGGTATGTAAACTGTAAAGTGAGAAAGGATCTTATTAGTTGGATCTTTAACAGCATGCTCATCTTTTTCTTTATAAATCCACCCATATTTTCTATTATGCTCTAATCTACCGCGTTTAAGATCAGGTGATTTAGGATGAAAATCTGTGTTAGCAATGATAGGATCAATCCGACCTTGTGGCACAGGCTTGACTCTAACATCAGCCATCATCTTGATAGGTTCAAATGAATTGTAATAAGAAACAAAAGCTGGTTCAAAATGATTTTGTGCTGGTTCATCTAACACGGCTGAATAATCTTCTGCCGGTGATTCATCAAATCCATAATCACCAAAAGAACCTTGATGTAGAGTCAATTGATTCTTAACGGCATTTAAAACTTTTAATTGCTTTTCTGTTAAAACTGGTGCTATTTTAATCTTGCTCATTATTCCTCACTGACAAAGATCTTCATATCTAAATGCATCTTTAGTCACTGTGAATCTACGGTGCTGAGATAAATCTCCAACGTGATCTTTATTAAAAAGTTTTAGTAAAAAATTCAACATGCGTTACTCCTTAAATATCCGGGATTCTGTTTCCACGCTCCCGGCGGCGCAGCTCAATTAAGCAGCAAGTGCATACTGAGCAGGTGTGTAATCGTTATTGTTTGCGACTACTTGGTTTGTTGCGTTAACCCAGCTTCCGCGGGATAGCTCCACTTTCCTATTCATTACCTGTCGACCCTGATTTCGCCCCCATCAAAAGTGCACGGTATTTAAGATATATTTTCTTGCACGTCGTGATAATAACTACGAATCCTTTTTTATCGTACAATGTGTATCTTTTTAATTTCGGTCCCATGCATTTTTGGTGGAGGCGGCCGGCTCTGCCCCGGCGTCCAGCATAACTTTCAAATTGCTTCTACGCTATATCTCTATTTATACAAAACTTCATCGTGTATATGAAGTTGAATTAAAGCATAATGCAGTATTTTCATAAGATCTTTCCTGCTTTCATCTCCGTTTCCTTTCTTTCCATATCTCTGAGCATATTTAAGAATGTTTCCCATACAGAATCCTGTACCATGGCCACTATCCAAAATAAATTCAGTTGCCTGATACTTATTTTTTGAATAGTGACTGTCATATGTACTATCAACGTATTGTCTTAGTTCTTTAAGAGATTTTCCTTCAGAAAATTTATACTTCTTATCGAATACACTGTCAAACATTTCGCCATCAAAATCGATAGCCTGTTGTCTTTCGACTGATATATCTTCTTTCATAATATTAACACCGTTTATAGTGAGTGGTAGACATCCATCATAGTTACTACTTTCTGTAGAATATGTGCTCGCCGATTCTGCCGACGAGAAAGAGATTTTTGGACCAGCTTGGGTTGACGTATGTTGCATGATAATGTGTTGCTCCTTCTGTTATACCTCGATATCGATTCAATACTACTAAACCTAAAGCAATATCATATGCTTTTTGCCAGGAGTCACCTTTTCTTGGTTCATCTGACCTACCGTCACAATACCAAGAAAACTGACATCTGTCTCTTAATGGTACTTCTTTACCTTTTTCTTTCCACCATCTACTGACAGGTCCTTGCTTTATGACTGCACATATTGAGTTAGGATAATCTTTGTGCATAACTATATTTAAAACGACATCTCCGACCGCAGCTTGTCCTGCTGTATGATCGTTTCTCGCTTCAAAATAAATGTTTAGTGCCATGCAATGTATTGATTCTTTGTTATAATAAAACCTCATCGGTTTATCTGCTGTGCCTGTACCGATAATAGTTGACGACGCATGCGCTGTCGTACATACTATCGACCATAGTAAGGCTAGTACTACTTTTTTTAACATGATTCTATTATATCATAGATTGGGCAGAAAGTAAACCCCTAATTTACAAACTGCCTAATTAATGGGAAGACGGGCTCCAGCACATCTGCACATTTGCGTGCGAGATCTGAGTGCTCTTTTTGAGTCCCGTGGCCAGACCGAAGTTCTATATAATGAATCCATGATCGGATCGATCCGTTGACGTATAGTCGCGATGTGGTGAGTCCTTCTGGAAGAACAACACGAGCTTGCTCTTTGGCAATACCATTGCTGATGGCCCAATCATAAGCTGTCTTAGCCTGATTGATAATTCCGTGTTGTCGTCTTCTAAATTCGGTTACCAACTCTTGCTTCTTAGCATCGAGTTGAATGGAAGGATCATTCTCAATTTCAACTGAGTTTTGCCTATTCTTGGGGTCTTGGAGACGAGCTTCTCTAAGGGAAAAGGCACTTTCCATATCTTGTGGATCAGCATATCTTTGACTGAACTCTTGGAAAGAAAAACTTCTGTGTCTGAGCATTTGACGAGCTATGTCTCGAGTAGTCTCTATCTCAAGGCAAGCTGATACCATTTCGAACGGAGACCAGTGTCTTTCTTTGATGAGATATGACAGTAGTCTTGGCGCCGTTTTGGTGTTGGCTTGGTTCGATGGATTG
>MDTA01218356.1_pt1 | contig 15657 bp, 18 predicted proteins | sample 811151 | NCBI WGS metagenome assembly MDTA01 (sample SAMN05326648, study PRJNA326480) | marine metagenome | isolation source: seawater | place: Indian Ocean: South | collected 2010 | reverse complement strand
GACATTGTTCCATCTTCATTCATGATTTCACAAATTACTGCGGAAGGATTTTTCTTAGCTAGTTTAGAGATATCAACAGAAGCTTCTGTATGTCCTGCTCTAACAAGAACTCCTCCTTCTTTTGAAATAATAGGAAAGACATGTCCCGGAGATACAATTTCTTTTTTTAAAACATTTTTTTTCGTGGCAACTTTTATGGTTCTGGATCTATCTTGTGCTGATATACCTGTTGTAACTCCTTTTTTAGCCTCAATTGAAACTGTAAATGCGGTTTGATTTCTAGATTGGTTATTTGGAGACATGTAAGATAAGCCCAATTTTTTTGCTTGAATACTGTCTAAAGTTAAACATATTAAACCCCTTCCATGTTTGGCCATAAAATTAATTTTTTTTGAACTAGTGTCTGATGAACAAAAAACTAAATCACCTTCATTTTCCCTATTTTCATCATCAACTAAAATATACATCTCACCTTTTTTGGCTATCTTAATTATTTCGTCAATCGTGCTAAAATTTTTACTTTTCATTAAAATACCTTCTTACATATTTTGATAAAATATCAATTTCAATATTTACTAAACTATTTTTTTTTAATTGAGACAAATTTGTTAATTTATAAGTGTGAGGAATAATCCAAACTTCAAAACTATTTTTCTTAACTTTTGAAATTGTTAAAGACACTCCATTAATCAATATTGAGGCCTTCTCAATTAAATTTTTAATTTGTTCTTTTGTTGATGAAAATTCAACTAAATAAGATTTATCTACTTGCTTTATTTTCTTAACATTTGCTACATAATCAACATGACCTTGGCAAATATGTCCTGATATAGATTGGCCTCTCTTAAGAGGTAATTCTAAATTAATAATATTGCCAATATTTATTTTTTTAAATTTAGATCTAATTAAAGTTTCTTTAGATAAATAAAATTCTAAGATTTTATTTTTATAAGATATAAGAGTTAGACAGACGCCATCACATGATACCGAGACTCCTAAATCTTTATTTTTAAGTGGTATGTTAGATTTAATAAATAAATTAATACCCTTTATTCTTTTATCAATTTTTATTACTTTGCCACGGTTAAATATAATTCCATTAAACATTTTAAAAATATCTTATTATTTCTTCGCCATTTAGAAAAGTATCTATATTTTCTTTCTTTTTAAATGAATTATTAATTTTTTTTATTAAATCCAAAATATTGTTTTTTACAGATTTTTTTAAGTTTTTATTACTTCTAAATAAATAAAACTCATTAATCAAATTGTTCTTTAAAAGATTCTTTGTCAATGACTTTCCTCCTTCAATTATTATCGAAGTAACACCCATTTTATATATATTGGAAAAAATTTTTTTTAAATTTAATTGACCGTTTATATCTAAATCTACATATTTAAGTTTAATGCCTTTGGATTTAAGAGAATTGATTTTCATTTTATTGTTGGAATTATGAAAAATTATTGTATTTTTTTTTCTACTATCATTAATAATTGCTGATGTTTTTATAATTTTTAATTCTCTATCTATTATTAATCTTAAGGGTGAATGATTTTCTAGACCTTCTATTCTACAAGATAAAACAGATTTGTCAGCATTAGCAGTTTTAGAAGAAATTAATATTGCATCATAATAGTATCTAAATAAATGTGATATTTTTCTAGAATATTCATTTGTTATAAATTTTTTTCTTGCAGATATAAAATAATCCTTAGAACTTGCCAATTTAGAAACTATAAATGGTTTTTCATTTTTTTTATGTTCAAAATAGTTTTTATAAATTTTTTTAGTTTTATTTTTTAGTAGACCTCTAGATGTAATAATTTTTTTTGATTTTAAAAAAGCATAAGCTTTGTTTTTTGTTCTTATATCTACATCATCAATAGAATAAATTACTCTTTTAATTTTAGATTTAACAATTAAGTCCGTACAAGGAGGTGTTTTTCCATGATGTGTACATGGTTCCATTGTCACGTAAATTGTTGAACCCTTTAGATCCTTTTTTTTACAAGCTTTTAAGGCCACATTTTCTGCGTGAGGTCTGCCTTTAAAACCAGTTTGACCAAATGATATAATTTTATTGTTTTTTACAACAACACAACCAACTGAAGGATTTAATCCTGTAAAACCATTTCTTTCAGCTGCTAAATTAATAGCATGATTCATATAATAGTAGTCTTCTGAGGTGAATTTATCTCTTTTTGTAGACATCAATCTTGTCCACAAATTGTACAAAGTCTTTTTCTTCTCTAAAATTTCTGTATACCGAAGCAAATCTAACGTATGCAACTGGATCTAAATCTTTTAATCTTTCCATAACCATTGTGCCAATTACATTTGTTGAAATTTCTGCCTGTCCCAATTCTTCTAGAGATCTTATTATTGAGCTAATAAATTTTTCAATTGTCTCGGTATCAATAGGTCTTTTTTTCATAGCAATGTAAATTGATTTGGAAAGTTTATCCCTATCTAATGTTGATTTTCTACCATTTTTTTTTATCACAATTAATTCTCTAAACTGAACTCTTTCAAAAGTAGTAAATCTTTCACCACAAACACACTGTCTTCTTCTTCTTATAGCCGTTCCATCTTCAGTTGGTCTAGAGTCAACCACTGAAGTTTCTCCTTTTTTACAAAAAGAACAAATCATATTTATCTTAAATGTTTATAGATAGGAAATTTTGAACACAGATCAACAACTTCTTTTCTAACTTCGTTCTCAACTTTGCTATTGTTGTCTTGATTCTCAGATAAACCTAAAATTAGTTTTGTTATTAATTGACCTACTTTTTCAAATTCTTTTAAACCAAATCCTCTTGTAGTAGCTGCTTGAGTTCCTAATCTAATACCCGATGTAACCATTGGACTTTCTGTATCAAAAGGTATTCCATTTTTATTACATGTTATGTTTGCTCTAGATAAACTTTCAGATGCTACATTTCCTTTTACACCAAAAGGTCTAAGATCAACTAACATTAAGTGTGAATCTGTTCCTCCAGAGTATATTTTAAATCCATTGTTTTTAAGAGTTTCTGATAAAATTTTAGCATTTGCTAGAACAGATTTAATGTAATCTTTAAATTCTGGTTTTAATGCCTCTAAAAATCCAGCTGCTTTAGCTGCAATGATATGCATTAACGGACCGCCTTGATAGCCAGGAAAAACTGCTGTATTAAATTTTTTTGCTAAATCTTCATGATTAGTTAAAATAATACCGCCTCTTGCACTTCTAAAAACTTTATGCGTTGTAGATGTTACAACATGAGCATGCTCACATGGATTTGGATAGCCTTTCCCAGCAACTAAACCAGAAAAATGTGCCATATCAACCATTAAATATGCATTAACCTTGTCAGCTATTTCTCTAAATCTTTTAAAATCTATAACTCTCGAATATGCACTACCACCAGCAATTATAAGTTTTGGTTTATGCTCTAAAGCAATTTTTTCTACGTTATCATAATCAATAAGTTCAGATTTTTTATCTACATCATAACCTACTGCATTAAACCATTTTCCAGACATGGAAATTTTTAATCCATGAGTAATATGACCTCCAGAATTTAAACTCATTCCCATAAAAGTATCTCCCGGTTTAAGTAAAGCTAAAAAAACTGCACCATTTGCTTGAGCACCTGAATGTGGTTGAGCATTTGCAAATTTGCAATCGAATAGTTTTTTTAATCTCTCTATCGCTAAATTTTCAGCTACATCAACATGTTCACAACCGTTATAGTATCTTTTTCCAGGATAACCTTCTGCATATTTATTTGTCAAAACTGATCCTTGTGCTTCTAAGACTGCTTGTGAAACAATATTTTCTGAGGCAATTAATTCTATATGTTCTTGTTGTCTTTTAAGTTCATCGCTAATAGCTTTATACAGTTCTGGGTCTGTTTTTGACAAACTGTCTTCAAAAAAACCTTTGTATTGATCATTTAAGTATTTGTTTTCGCTCGACATAATTTACATCTTTTTTATTCTTCTCAAGTGTCTTCCGCCCTCAAATTTAGTACTTAAGAAAATTTTTACTAGGTTAACCGCCTTATTTTTATTTATCAACCTTTCTCCTAATGTAATGATATTTGCATTATTATGCAATCGGGATAATTTGGTATTTTTAACGCTATAACATAATGCTGCTCTTACTTTTTTAGATTTATTAGCTGCAATAGCCATACCCATTCCAGATCCGCATACAAGTATACCAAAACTACTATTTTTTTTGGAAATTTTTTTGGCTAATTTTTTAGCAAAATCTGGGTAATCTACAGAATGACTAGTTTTTGGACCTAAATCTATGATTTTTGTTTTTTTTGACAATTTTTTAGTAATAAACTCTTTTAACTTAAAACCAGCGTGATCAGATGCAATATAAATGTACTTCAATGTTAATATTATAAACTAAAATTAATTAAATTTGTAGTCTAAAACACAAGCAACTAAATGAACTCTATTTTCTTCACCACCATTAAAAGCGTTATGATATTTAAGATTATTAGTTACCCAAACAGAACCATCTGCAGGCATGTGTTGCGCAACTTTGTCTATTACCATTATTGCTCCTGGATTAGTATATATAGGGATATGCAATCTGGGCTCAGGATCTCTATGCCAACTAAGAGTAGATCTAGGTTCTTTTAACAATAATCTTACTCTTCCTAACTTATATTTTTTAGACAGTTCGTCATATACCTCTTTAAAGTAAGTATGGTTAAATTCTTTTACAAACTCTGTATATTTACTTTCGTCTATTTCAACATCTCTTGAAACTTCTACACCTGTAGAATCTGGCTTTGTCCAATAAACACCTCTAACTTTACTTCCTTTAATAGAATCTGGGTCTCCAGGTATTTGATTAAGAGAAATTCCTGCAAAATGAGGAATACCTAAACTTGTATCAAACCCTTTGATTTTTAAAACTTCATTACAAGCATTTTTAAGCTTATTAATATCAAATTTGATATTTTGTTTTTGGAAATCACCAACAATTCGTTGGTGTTGGTTTTTATTTATATTTGTTACATTGTTCATGTGATAAATAAATACTTTATTTCTAATTATAATACATATAACTTTTGTCGCATATAAAAAAATAATTGAGAATGATTATCACTGGAAAGTATCCAAATTTAAGGCTTAGAAGAAATCGTAAAAATGATTGGGCTAGAAGATTGGTGCAAGAAAATAGTTTATCTGTAAATGATCTAATACTTCCAATTTTTGTAATTGATGGAAAAAATAAAAAAGAATCAATCAAAACAATGCCTGGTGTTTATAGGTATAGCGTAGATAAAATTCCAACAATACTTGATAAAGCAATAAAGTATAAAATTCCAATGGTAGCATTATTTCCGTACACAAATAAAAAGCTTAAAGATAGTCTAGGTTTTGAGGCTTTGAATGAGAATAATCTTGTTTGTAGATCAATAAGACTTATTAAAAAAAAATACAAAAATAAAATTGGTATTATGTGCGATGTTGCCTTAGACCCTTACACTTCACATGGACATGATGGGATTTTGCAAAATGGAAAAGTCTTAAACGATGAAACAGTTGAAATTTTAGTTAAACAATCGTTGTTGCAGGCAGAAATGGGCTGTGATGTTATAGCACCGTCTGATATGATGGATGGAAGGGTTGGAAAAATTAGAAAAGCTTTAGACAAAAATAATTTTAAAGATATTCAAATATTATCTTACGCTGCGAAATATGCCTCAGGATTTTATGGGCCTTTCCGAGACGCTGTTGTATCAAAAAAATCTCTCAAAGGTGATAAAAAAACTTATCAAATGGATTATAGTAATAGTCAAGAAGCATTAAGAGAAATAAAATTAGACATAATAGAAGGAGCAGATATCGTAATGGTTAAACCAGGAATGCCTTATTTAGATATTATAAAATCTATAAAAGAAAATTTTAAAATACCTGTTTTTGCTTATCAAGTATCAGGAGAATACAGCCTAATAAAAAATGCAATTGATAAAAAAATTATAAACAAAAATTGTATAATTGAGTCATTAACTGGATTTAAAAGAGCTGGAGCAACAGCAGTTGTCACCTATTTTGCTGATCAAATTGCTAAATATTTAAAATAGCCTTTCATTTTAAAATTTTAATAAAATTTGTTCTTTGAAAAGGATGGTTTATATTGTTTGGTTTTAAGATGCTTTTATCTAAGTAATCTGTCACTAGGTTTAATCCTGAAAGCAAAGTGCTTAAATCAATATTCTCAGTTTTTTGATCTACTAAAAAATTTGGAACATCTTTTTTTATGCTATTCGCTTTAACAAAGTATTTTTTTTTGCTATTAATAACTTCGGTATTTACAATATTTTTAAGATTTAAATCAAAACCTAAAAATTTAAATAAACTTAACTCCCATAATATATAATGCTTTAACCATTGTTTGGTATGAAGATTAAAAAAAAAACTTTCAATACTTTGAAAAATTTCTTTGTTTGCTTGAGACTCTACAGTTAATATTTTTATTAATTGCATTGCAGAAATGATACTTGAGAGTTTTTTTTTATTATCAAAAAATAAAGGTGTATTTGCTTTTAATATCTCAACTTTAAAATAACCAGTTTTGCCTTCATTTTTATAATTATAGTTTATATGTAATTTGTTTCCAATTTGTAAATAGTTTTTAATTTTTTTTGAAGTAGCTCCAAAAATAATTCCTGAGCATTTACCATAGTTTTCAGTAAAGAATTCAGCTATAACTGAATTTTCATTATAATTGGATTTCGAAATTAGATAACCTTTATCTATCCAGTTCATTTTTTAATAAACTTGTTAATAACATAGATGCAGCATTTTGTTCAGCTTCTTTTTTTGAGGATCCAGTTCCTTTTGCAGATTTTGAGTTTTTTAATTTTACACTAATTTTAAATATTGGTTTATGTTTAGGACCTCTACTTTCTAAAAATTTATATATAGGAAGCAACTTAAATTTTTTTAATGAAAACTCCTGAAGTTTTGTTTTTGGATCTATATAGGTTTCCTTTGTTAAATTTATATGTTTATTCCATAAATTAATTATAAACTTTTCAGCTACATCAATTCCTTTATCTAAATAAATTGCGCCGATCAAAGCCTCACATGCATCAGAAATTATCTTATCCTCAATTGTTTTAATTTTTTTTTTTGAATTTCCAGCAAAAATGAATTTTCCCAAATAAATAGAATTTGCAACTTCTAAACACTTTTTCTTATTTACTAACGAGGCAAGTTTTTTATCAAGAGATCCTTCTTTTTCATCTGGGTATTTTTCAAGAAGTTTTTTAGATATAACGAGTCCAAGCACCCTATCACCTAAGAACTCTAATTTTTCATTACTTTCCTTAGAATTATAACTTTTGTGACTTAACGATCTTTTAAGCAGTTTTTGGTTTTTAAATTTTATATTTATTAACTTTTCAAGTTTATTTAAATCGTAGTTAATCATAATATTTTTTTAAAAAAACGACCATATCTGATTGATTTATGCCATTTCCAAAACTCTATAAAATAACCTTTTTTATAATCTGATGAAAAAAAAATAAATTGTGCTTTACCAACTAGATTGTTCTCGTGAACATATCCTACACTAGTTAAAAAACGACTATCTTTTGAACAGTCTCTATTGTCGCCCAAAAAAAAATAGTGTTTTTTAGGAACTACGAATTCATCTGAGTTTTTAAAGCTGTTTTGTTTTCTATAAGATGCAACATATTTTCTACCGTTGGGTAGTTTTTCTTCAAATGTTTTGACAGAAATTTTTTCATTGCCACAAAAAATTTGATCCACTTTTGACATTATACTTTTTAGAATTTGATTATTATTTACGTATAAATCTCCGTCAATAAATTGAATAGTGTCGCCAGGTAAGCCAATTAAACGTTTAATATAATCAGTTCTATTATCAGATGGTGTTTTAAATACTATTATATCCCCTCTTTCTGGTTTCGAATTTAATAACCTATCTTTAAAAATTGGAGGACTGAATGGAAAAGAGTGCTTACTATAACCATAAGAATATTTAGTTACAAAAATTCTGTCACCAACCAAAAGATTTGGTTCCATTGATGAGGAAGGTATATAGAAAGGTTGAAGTACTAAAGATCTAATTATTAATGCAATTATTAACGCATAAAAAATTGTTTTTAAGTTGTCTATAAAAAAATCTCTATTCATATAAATTATTTTTGAAAAGTTACAAAAGCTATTGAATAGGTTTTTTCATCAGCAATTGATAGTGTAAAGTAAAATTTCTTTATTTTAAATTTTTTTGTAATCAAAAATTTAATTTTTTTAGATATGTAAAAAAAAGGCATTCCATATCTATCATTTTTGACAACAATATCTTTAAAGTTTAGGTTATTACGGAAACCAGAGCCTAGCGACTTTGAGAAAGCTTCTTTCGCAGCAAATCTTTTTGCATAAAAAGAAACTTTATTTGATTTTTTTTTTGAGGCAGTAATTTCATATTTAGAAAAAATCCTAGATAAAAAATTTTTGTTTTTAGCCATTTTTCTAATTCTGTTATTATCTACTATATCAACACCTATACCTACTATTTTCATAATTAATTACTTATTAGTACTTTAAATTTTTTTATAACTTTCTCAATTCCATAAAAAAAAGATTCTCCAATAATAAAATGACCAATATTGAATTCTTTTATTTCTTTTATTGAATTTAAAATTTGAGCTGTCTTATAGTCCATTCCGTGTCCAGCATGAACCTCGAGACCAATTTTATTAGCATAAATGGAGCACTTTTTAATTTTTTTAAGCTCATTTTTAAAATTTTTCTTTTGTTTTATTAAACGTGACAATTTCCCAGTATGAATCTCTATACAATCAGCATCAATTTCTTTTGATAATTTGATATTATTTATTATAGGATCTACAAAAAGACTGGTTCTTATTTTTGATTTATTAAGAACTTTTAATATTTTTTTTAATTTAAATTTATTTTTATTAATTTTTAAACCACCTTCGGTAGTGATCTCTGCTCTTTTTTCTGGAACAATACAAACATAATTTGGTTTATTACGTAAAGCTATTTTAAGCATTTTAAAATTAGCTGCCATTTCTAAATTAATTTTCATTTTTTTACTATTGCAAATTTTTTTAACGTCTAAATCATTTATATGACGTCTGTCTTCTCGTAGATGAATGGTAATTGAATCGGCTCCATATTTTGTTGCTAGTTTAGCTGCAAGAAATGGATCGGGGTGTCTTTCACCTCTTGCGTTTCTTAAAGTCGCAACATGATCAACATTAACACCTAGTCTCTTCATTTAATAAACCTACTTCCAGGAGAAGAAATTGGTAATAATTTTAAATTTTTTGGTAAATTTTTTTTTTTAAAAGTGGGTACATTTAATTTTATATGAGATACGATTTTTTTTTTAATTAATAATGTTTTGTTATTAGAACGATCAATAATTGATGCATAGCCTAGAATTTTAGCTTTTGATTTTGTTATCAATTTTGCACATTCTAAACTAGATTTTCCCGTCGTTATTACATCTTCTACTATTAAAACTCTCGAGTTTTTTTTAATTTTAAAACCTCTACGTAATTTGAATTTTCCATTAACACGTTCACAAAAAATTGTTTCTTTTTTGAGCAGCCTACCAATTTCATAACCAATAATAATACCCCCCATAGCAGGTGATAAAATTAAATCTATTTTTTTGAATTTCTTTTTGATTTTTCCAGCTAAAGTTTCACAAATTTTTTTTGCCAGATGTGGAAAACTTAATAATTTTGCGCATTGTATATATTGAGATGAGTGTAATCCTGATGATAAGACGAAATGACCGTCTATAAGAGCGTTAGTTTTTCTTAAAATATTTAAAGATCTTTTGTGTGAAAGCATTTCTTTTATTTTCGTGCCTTATGATTTTAAATTTTATCTCTTTTTGTTTTAACTCACTAATAAAATTTGTAAAGTTTTTCAGTTCATTTATAGTTAAATTAAATCTAAAATTTATATATTCTCTTGTTTTTTCTTTCATTTCTACACTAGATATATTCAGTTTATGTGTCCCAATTAAAGTAGTTACTTCACCTAGTTTTCCTGGCTTATCAGGCAACGAGATCCATAAAGTAGTATTATATTTTTTGACTCTGTCATTTTTTTTAATTGCATCTTTAGCATGCCAATGTTTTCTTATTGCAGCTCTAGCTTTTCCTGTTTTTGTTAAAGGTAGCCAATGCAATGATGGTTACTTATTTTTTGATGTAATTATACGAACAATATCACCATTTCTTAAAATGCTTTGTAAATCACTTTCTTTTCCATTAATTTCACATCCAATAGCTGTATCTCCAATTTTTGTATGTACAGCATAAGCAAAATCTATTGGTGTAGCATCTTTTGGCAGTTTTATAACAGATCCTTTTGGAGTAAAACAAAATGCATTTTCTTGAAACATTTGAAGCTTTGTATATTCAAAAAAATGTTCGGGATTTTCGTTTCTATCAATTATCTCTACTAAATCTTTTAACCAGTCATATTCTTTCCATGTAAGTGAACTAAATTTTTCTGAAGATTTATATTTCCAATGTGATGCTATCCCTCTTTCAGCAAAGTCATGCATTGGTTGAGTTCTAATTTGAATTTCTATGGGTCTCTTGTTTGGACCAATAATTGAAGTATGAAGAGATTGATATTTGTTTATTTTGGGTGATGAAATATAATCTTTAAATTTACCCGGAATACAATTGTATTCTCTATGAAAGATTCCAAGGGCAGTGTAGCAGTCCTCTATATTTTCTAAAATTATTCTAAATCCAATTATATCGGTAATTTGCTCAAGTGAAACTCGTTTTTTTTGCACCTTTCTCCATATTGAAAAAGGAGTTTTTTCTCTTCCAACAATTTTAGCATTTATTTTATTTTGATTTAATAAATCACTGAATTGGAAAGATATTGAATTAAATGAATTAACTTTATCTTCTTTTATTGCATCGAGTCTTTTTTTAATTAATTTACGTGCATCATTGTTAAGAACTTGAAAAGACAAATCTTCAAGTTCGTCTCTTATTCTATGCATCCCCATTCTATCAGCTAAAGGTGAATAGATTTCCATAGTTTCTTTTGCCTTTCTTACTTGTTTATCTTGATCTTTAACAAATTTAATTGTTCTCATATTGTGAAGTCTGTCAGCTAACTTAACTAATAAAACTCTTATATCTTTTGATGTAGCTAAAATTAATTTTCTAAAATTTTCTGCTTTAGAATTAGTTGCAGCTTTATTTTCAAATTCTGAAATTTTCGTCACACCATCTACTAAATCAGCAACTTCTTGACCAAATTCTCCTTTGATGGTTTCATACGTAGCATGTGTATCTTCAATTGTATCATGCAACAATCCAGTTGCAATCGTAGCACTATCTAATTTTAATTCAGTCAAAATGTTTGCTACCGCTATTGGGTGAATAATATATGGAACACCTTCGTCTCTTTTTTGAGTTTTATGTGCTTTTAAAGCAAAGTCGTAAGCTTTTGTTAAAGTTTCTGGATTTAAAAACTTATTGTAAGATTTAACTTTATTTATTAGTTCATCAGATTTGAGCATAATTTATTATATCATGAATTTAAATTTGTTTAATAGATCTTAAATCATTTGTTTTCAAAAAACTTATTAATTCAGCTATATATCGTTTATTTACTGGATGTTTCCAATTTTTACATATTTCAAATAAAGGTAATAAGACAAAATTTCTAAACTGAATACGTGGATGTGGTATTGTTAATTTAGAAGAGTTATTTGAGTTTATAATTTTTTGATCATAGTCGATTATATCTATGTCGCATACTCTTGGTTCATTTATTTCAAATCTTTTTCTTCCGAGTTCTAACTCAATAAAATGGCACAAATCTAAAAGCTTATAAGGTGAAAGTATTGTTTTGACTTCAATTACTATATTTATAAATTTAGGGTTTAGTGGGTTGGGCCAAGAAGGTGTAAGATAATAACTTGATGTACAAATAATTTTAGTTAATTTATTTTGCAATTTAGACTTTGCAAGCTCTATATTTAATTTTTTATCACCTAAATTTGATCCTATGGCAATAAAAGCTCTTTTAGCTTGTTTTTCTAACATATCTTGCCTTGTCTCTATTCCAGTCTTTTCTTTTTATAGCCTGTCTTTTGTCAAATTGCTTTTTGCCCTTCGCAACAGCAATTTCTAATTTTGCTTTACCTTTCTTAAAATACATTTTTGTTGGTATTAAAGTAAATCCTTCTTTTTGCATTTTTCCTATAAGTTTATTAATTTCTTTTTTATTTAACAAAAGCTTTCTTTCACTGGTTGGATTGTGATTAGAGTGGCTCGCTTGTTTGTATGAAGAGATGTGAGAGTTAATTAAAAAAATTTCTCCTCCTTTTTCAATAGCATATGCATCGGAAATATTTACTTTGCCATCTCTTACTGATTTAATTTCTGATCCTTTTAAAACAACTCCAGCCTCAAACAAATCGTCAAAAAAATAATTAAAACTTGCTTTTCTATTTAGACTAATAATTTTTAAGCCAAGATTATTTTTACTTTTCATTAACTAATAAGTTTAGCTGATGACAATGCTTTTCTTATTTCTTTTTGAGTTTCTTCTTTAATATTTACTAACGGTAATCTAATTTCATCATCACACAAGCCTAAAAGTTTTGCTGCATATTTAACTGGTGCGGGATTACTTTCTAAAAATAAGGATTTATGCAAGGGTTGTAAAATTTTATTAATTCTTTCAGCTTCTTGTAATTCATTATCAGTTTTTGATTTTGAAAACTTTTGAAAGTCAGAGCATAATTTTGGTGCAATATTTGCAGTAACAGAAATTATTCCTACACCCCCTCTTTTATTAAACTCTAAAGCAAAACCATCTTCGCCAGTTAATTGAATAAAGTCAGGACCTAACTTTTCAATTGTTTGCTTAATTCTGTCAGGATCACCTGTGGCATCTTTAACTCCAGCAATATTTTTGAGCTCAAACAATCTTGCCATAGTATCAACTGACATGTCTATTACGCATCTGCTGGGAATATTGTAAATTATAATTGGAAGATTTGTATTATCATTAATTGCTTTATAATGTTGATACAAACCTTCTTGTGTCGGTTTGTTGTAATAAGGAGTAACCACTAAAGCTCCATCAGCACCGGCTTTTTCTGCATGCTTTGTTAATGATATAGCCTCATCTGTTGAATTTGATCCGGTACCAGCAATAACAGGGATTTTACCTTTGGTCTCTTTAACGCACAGTTCAATAACTTGCTCATGTTCCTTGTGGTTTAAGGTAGGCGATTCTCCTGTGGTACCTGCAGGAACTAGTCCATTTGTACCATTTTTTAAATGAAAATGAATTAATTTGATATAACTATCAACATCTAGTTGATTATTTTTAAATGGGGTTATTAAAGCAACATTTGATCCTTTAAACATAAATACTTATAACATAATTTATAGATTCATTTAGTAAAATTTATGTCACATAAACCTTTCTTATTAATACAAATATCAATAATTTTATTGTTTCTAAATATAAATGTGTACGCAGAACAACTTAAAATAATACCTCCAAAAAAACCAAGCTTAGAAAAAAAGATTATCAAAAAAAAAATAGTTCAAGGCATATTAAAACCAAAACCAAAACCAATAAAAAAAGAATTAAAAGAGGAAAAAACTACAAAAATTAAAAAAGAAGACATTAATAAAGATAAAAAAAAGTTCAGCATATTGCTTCCAAAAAGTAAGCCCTTAATTATAAAGAAAGAGAAATCGAAATCTAAAGAAAAATCTAAATACTTTAGACAAAAGGATTACATATTAGCAAAAAGAGCTATCCAAGAAATCGAGAAGAAAAAATGGAATAAAGCCCTATCAATAGCAAAAAAAGCAAAGGAAAAATCTATTTATGATTTTATTCAATGGAGACATCTTTTAACAAAAGGTAATAACGCATCTTTTTATGATTATCAACAATTTATAAATAGGAATAATAATTATCCAAGAATAAATAGAATTAAATATTTGGCAGAACATAAACTATCAACAGAAAAAATATCCCATAATAAAATAATTAAATGGTTTGCAAACGAAGATCCCTTGAGTGGATATGGGAAATTAATTCTTGGAGAAAGCTATATTTTAAATGGAGAAGAAAAATTAGGAGTAAAACTAATAAAGGAAGGTTGGATTACAGCAAAATTAAGTAGATCTGACATGAAATTTTTTAGAAAGAAGTATAAAAAATATCTTACATCAAACGATTATATTAAAAGAGCAGATTATTTAGCTTGGGAAAATAAATATTGGGACTTAAAAAGAATGTTACGTTATCTTCCAAAAGATTATCAGCTCTTATATACAGCGAGACAAATATTAATGAGTAAATCTTATGGAGTTGATAACGCTATAGCTAAAGTGCCAAAAAAATTAAAAAATGATGCAGGATTGAATTATGATAGACTCAAATGGAGAAGAAAAAGAGGAAGAATTGATAGCTCTCTGGAAATATTACTAAAAATAGAAAATTCAGAAAAGTATATGGTGAGACCAGATAAATGGTGGAAGGAGCGTGAAATTATTTCTAGAGCACTTATTTATAAAAAAAAATATGAACTTGCATATAAAATTTCTAGCAAACATTCATTAATCGAAGGTCCAGAATACGCCGCTGCAGAGTGGTTGAGTGGATGGATTGCATTAAGTTTTTTAAATGATCCAATTTTAGCCAAAGATCATTTTGAAAATTTTTATAATAATGTAGGTTATCCAATAAGCTTATCTAGAGGAGCCTATTGGTTAGGTAGAACTTATGATAAAATAAACAAAACTTTAGCTAACAAATGGTACGAAGAAGCAACAAAGTATCTATCGACATATTATGGACAATTAGCCTTTTTGAAGCTTTATCCAAATGAAACATTTGAACTTCCCGAACAATTAAAAGTTGATGAAAAGTTCAAAAAAAAATTTTACGAGAGTGATTTAGTTAAAATTGTTTTTTTGTTAGATGAACTTGATAAAGATAAATATACAAAACATATATTAAGATTCTTAGCAACAAGTAATATTTCTGCTGGAAGCGAGGTTCTGGCTGGTCAATTAGCTACTTCCATATCTAGATATGATTTTGCAATACAAATTGCAAAATTAGCATCTTACGAAAAAAGATTTCATAATAATTTTAATTATCCATTAATAAGTACACCAAAATATATAAATGGAAGAAAAATTCCAGAAACACCATTTATACTATCTATTATAAGACAAGAAAGTGAATTTGATATAACTGCACACAGTCATGCTGGTGCAAAAGGATTAATGCAATTAATGCCCTACACAGCAAAAGTTGTGGCAAAACAAGCAAAACTTCCATATTCAAAATCAAGATTAACTTCTGATCCAGAATATAATATTAATTTAGGTTCGCATTATATAGCAGGATTAATTTTAGAGTACGATGGTTCTTATCCTTTTGCTATTGCTGCTTATAACGCTGGTCCAAAAAGAGTTAAATATTGGAAAAGGTTAAATAAAAACCCCCAAAAAAAACAAATAGATTATGTTGATTGGATTGAGCTTATAAAATTTAGAGAAACTAGGAATTATGTGCAAAGAGTTTTAGAAAATTATAATGTTTATAGATATATG
>MDTA01113371.1_pt1 | contig 15657 bp, 15 predicted proteins | sample 811151 | NCBI WGS metagenome assembly MDTA01 (sample SAMN05326648, study PRJNA326480) | marine metagenome | isolation source: seawater | place: Indian Ocean: South | collected 2010 | reverse complement strand
TTTACACCGTCTATCATATAGAATCTTTAAAATACCTTAAAACTTGATTTAAGGTAAAGTTATTCATATTTTTTTTTAGATAAAATGCATTATACCAGTCTGCAGTTTCTTTTATAGCTAATTCATGTGACCATTTAGACTCCCATTGAATTTTCTTTTTTGCCTTAATACTTATTAAATGTAAAGTTTTGGTCTCTTTAATTTTATCTTTTTTAAGTTTAATTAAAGATTTTTTGACAGAATATTTTAAAAACTTTTCAACAACGTTTTTTACAGTAAGTGAAATTTTTTTTTTAGGTCCAAAATTCCAGGAGCAATTATACTTATTTTGAAATTTATAATTCAATAATGCTAATTTTATATAACCCGAAATTGGCTCCAAAACATGTTGCCATGGTCTTACTGCGGATGGATTTCTTATTAAAATACTTTTCTTTTTAAATATTGATTTTATAACGTCTGGAATTATTCTATCTTCAGACCAGTCCCCTCCGCCAATTACATTCCCAGCTCTTGCAGAACAAGTATTAGAAAATTCTTTTTTAAAAGATGTAGTGTAAGAATGAAATATATTTTCAGCAGCAGCTTTAGACCCACTATAAGGATCGTCACCTCCTATTTCGGAAAGTTCACTGTAACCACTATTTAATTCTTTATTTTTATAACATTTATCAGATGTGATTATTACTAAAGATTTTATAAAATTGTTTTTTTTTTTAATCTCCAGAATATTAAGCACTCCAATTGAATTACTTAAGAAAGTTTTATGACTATCTATATAAGATTTTTTAACAAGAGATTGAGCGGCTAAATGAAAAATAATTGCTGGTTTAATCTTTTTAACAATTTTTTCAAACTGGTTAATATTAGCAACGTCTCCATAAAAATTTTCAATATTTTTTTGAATGCCAAAAATTTTTAAATTTTTAAACTTTCTATTTTTTAGAGAATAACCATAAACTTTTGAACCAAAAAATTTTAAAACCATACATAGCCATGATCCTTTAAATCCAGTATGGCCTGTAATTAATATTTTTTTTCCTTTGTAAAATTTAATCAAGTCTTTAATTTTAAATTTCATATGTTTTTTTTTTAACCAATATCAAATTATTATCATCTAAAAACCTGTGTTTTGTAGAATTCAATTTAATTATACTTGTAGTATATTTTTTTTTAATCAAATGATTATTTAATTCATTTAAAAAAATTGGATCTACATCTTCTATAATATAAATACCGTCATCCTTCAAATATTCAATTGAGTTATCAAAGAAGATTTTACATCCATCTAATGTATGAATTCCATCATCAATGATAAGATCCATTTTGATAAACCCAATTTTTTTCCACATATCTTTTATTGATATTTCATCTAATTGATCTACAAAAAAAGTTTTAATCCTCTCTTCTTGAAAGAGAATATCTTTGTCAATATCTGCTCCAAAAATATTTGCATTAAAAAAATATTCTTTCCATACTTTTAATGAACTTCCAGGTTTATATTCTTTTCCCATTGATGACTCGATATTTGGATTGTTTGTGCCTATTCCTAATTCAAATACATTCTTAAAATTATCCTTGCAATGATCAAATAATAAAGAATAAAAATCTGAATAATTATGAGGATGGTAATTATTATAAAAAATTCTTTTTTCTAGATTTACAAAACCTTTATCTGTTCCAAATTTATCGCACAATAATGATAGGCAATTTTTTTTTTTTTGAGTAATATATTTGCGTATTAAATATTTGTTTTTTTAATCTTTTTATTTCAATTTTTTTTTCATAAAAATTTTTTTTTTTTGCAATATAATCATTTAAAAATTTTTGATCTATAAATTTTAAAAAATTTTTTAACATTAATAATCAAAAGAGAAGGGTTTGAAGCTTGAATTTAAAAATGTTTTATAATTATTTTTATCAATTATATGTAATTGGGGTAAATGAAAAATTAATTTTCCACCTTTTTTAATAAATTCTATTTCTTGATTTATAACCTCACTCCTAAATGACCAAATTAAAACAAGTAAATATTTTGGGTTAAGTTTCCGCATTTTTTCTTTAGAAATTATTTGAATATTAGACCCGGGTGTAAATTTTTTTAACTTAAAAGGATTTGCATCACATATATATTTAATATCTTTCGAGGTAATATTGCAGTGATTTAAAACTATGTTTCCTTTAGTTGAAGCTCCATAACCAATTACGTTTTTATTGTTACCAATTATTTTAAGTATTTCTAAAATATTTTTTTTTGTATTTTCGACTCTTTGGTTAAATTTTTGATATGAAGTTTTTGTTATATTTTTTTCATCATCTAAATATTCTTTTAATTCATTATTTTTCATATTTGATTTATAATTTTTTTTTGCACAAATAATTTCAACACTTCCTCCATTTATTTCATTGAAATTAAAATCAATAATTTTTAAATTATGTTTTTTTATTAAGTTATTAAATGTTGTAAGTGTATAATAAGTAACATGTTCATGACAAATCTGATCATATGTAAGATTTTTAAGTAAAGAAGGGAAATAGGAAATCTCTAATGCCCATATTCCATCGTCATCTAATAATTTGTAAATATCTTTACAAAATTTATTTGGATTATCAATGTCATAAAACATTGCAAAAGAAGTTATTAGCTTGAATTTAGATTTTTTAATATCTTTTTTTTTAAGTATATTTTCATATGAAAAATAGTCCGTAATTAGATTAATTCTTTTATTATAATATTTTTTAAATTTTTCTGCAGACGGATCAATTCCATATAATTTAAATTTTTTGTTCTTTCTTGCAAAAAAATTAAGAAACGTTCCATCATTTGAACCTATATCTAAAATATTTGTATTATTTTTAATGTTTTTATATTTTATAAGTTTATCGAATTTTTTTTTAATATGGTTAACCATCAATTTACTTAACGAAGTTCGGTAACCATAAGTTTGTCCATACATTTCACCTAATGGCGGTAAAGAGGCAAATTGAATTAACTTACATGATCTACACTCATATAAATTGATATTATATTTTTTTAGGCTAAAATTTTTTTTCTCTAAAAATACTGAACTTATTGGCTGGTTTTTTAAATTTGTAATTTTGACTAATTTTTTTGATTTACATATTTTGCAACTCATAAATTATATTTTCCAAATACTTTTTCGATCGGTTATGTGATGAATCAAATTTTTATCGGTTTGTGAAATAATTTCTAATTTTGCTTTTGAATTATGTTTAGTCCAAATCTTTTTGACAAAATCCCTTAATAACAAGGATTGTCCAGAAGCTATGTGCCAAATTTGATTAATATTTTTTTTTCTTCTCATAAATTTTGCATAGTCATAAATCTTTTTCACAACATTATCAATTTTACTATAATCATTAAGCTGATTTCCATTTTTTAATAAAAAATTTTTTGAGCTTTTGATAGATCTTAATAAACTTGGATATAAACGATGTTTAGGCTCATTAGAACCATAAATGGGGAATAATCTTAAGATTGTACAAGAACAATTGGATTTCTTTGAAAATTCTATTATTTTTTTAGAAAAAATATATTTTGTTTTGCTATAATTACATTTAGGACGAGGTTTAAACTTAGTATCAATTTTTTTTTTTGATGTAGATCCATACTCAGATGATGAACCGATAATTATCCATTTTTTAAGCTCATTTTTTTTTGCATTTTCAAAAAGTTTCAAAGATTCTTTTACATTAAATTTATAAGCTTGATTATATGATATTTTTTTATTAGAGACCCCTGCGGCTGCAAAATGAATCAATATATCTGAATTTTGCATTTCCGTTTTCCAATCTCTTGAAACTTTTCCTTTTAAAATTTTTATTTTTTTATCTTTTATATTAATTTTCTTTCTTGAAACTAAATAAATAATTGAAACTTTTTTTTTACAATATTTAATAAATTCATTGCCTACATAACCCGATCCACCAGTAATAAATAATTTCATTTTAAAACAAATTTGATTAATTTTCTTATACAATAAAATATAAATGCAACATAAATAATTGGGTAAAAAAACTTAGGTAAAATATCTTTTGAAAAATTTAAATATTGTTTACCTTTATATTCTTTATTTAAAATTAGTTTAAAGTAATTAATCAGAAATTTACGGTTTGCAAAGTTCATGCAATAGAAATATCTAAAAAAACCCAATCCATTTTTTCTATAATATTTTAGTACATCTGGAATTCTAAAACTTTCAACAAAAGGATAATATGCACTCCATTCCCTCACGCCACTTAAATTAACTGATAAACAATCTGAGACGAAATATGAATTCTTATTCAAAAATCCATATGAAAATATCTTAATATGGGGAGCAGTATTGTCAAAAGTTGAATAAATATTAAGATCACTAAGTTTTTTTTTATTTATAAATTTTAAATTTTCATTCCAAATTTTTCTTTTGAATATACTCAAAAACATTCCAAGCAAAAAATCAAAAGAAATTTTTGGAGAAATTAACTCATAAAATTTACAACTTTTGTCTTTATTATAACTAGAAAATTTTTTTAAATTTTTTGGAATATTTTTAGTATCAAAAGGTTTATTATGATTTAATAGAAAACTAGCGTCAAGATGATATGAGTTAATATAAAAAAAATCTATATCTTTTTTTTTAAGATAAAAATTTAATTTTTCAAAAGTAATAGGTAAAAAAAGATCGTCACTTCCAATTATCCAAATAAATTCACCTTTTGCTAGACTTACAGATTTTAGAATGTTTACACCTAATCCCTCATTAGATAAATTCCTATTATAATTTATTTTAAAGTACCTTTGATACTTGTTTATTATTTCAATTGGATCTTCATCTGAAAAGTTGTCAGATATACAAACCTCGAAATCTAAAGGAAAATTTTCTTGAGAAATTTTTATTGAATTTAAACAATTGTCTAAATGTAAATTTCTATTATACACTGGTATACAGATAGATATTAGAGGATTTGTCACAAGTTATTTAAAAATTTTTTTTTTTATAAATGTCATAGGAGACTGAATATAATAACCAGTAATATGGCTAATATTTGGTGCAGTATGAATTATATATCTATTCAATCTTTTCTTATCAAATTTAAATTTAAAATTTGAGCGTGCTACTCTTCCGTAATTATACCATTTAATTTTTTTTAATAAAATTTTTTCTTTAATCATTGAAATTGTTGGGATAGCAGGCCATCCATCTGAATGTATAGTCTCAAATTTTAAATCATCATCAAAAATCATAATTGGAATGTTTAAATTATCAGATAGTAAAAATCTTTTTAATTGGCTTACATGATCATCGAAAAAGGCTGCAGATTTTCTTAAATATTTTGTATCATTTCTAAAGTCATATTCATCTATATCAAATTCATTGTATTTTGCTTTTTTTGATTTGTAGATTAATTTATTAAAATTAATATCAAATTTTATATTTTTAATTTTTTTCTTGGCTTGGTCAATTATATATGATGTATATCCTTGCCAAACACCTGATTCTATAATTAAGTCTACTTTAACATTTTTTAAAAAAATATATAAAAATAAGCTATTGTTATAACCAATCCCGCCACTGTTATTTTGAATAGGGTTTAATTTAAAAAATATTTTGTCGTGTTTTTTAATATCGGAAAATATTTTTTTTTTTGAACTTTTTATGTCTAATTTTTTTAAAAAGTTCTCCATTATATCCCTTAATAAAAAATATTTTCTTTGTCTTAAATTTTTAGATATTAAAAAAGTTTGCCTATCTGTAATTATTCCGTAATTTTTTTTTTTTATAATTTTTACTTCGAAAATATTTTCAAACAAATTTTTAAAAAATTCTTTTGGTCTGGTAAAAAAATTTATATTACCATCGCTGAGATATTTCCATTGATCACTGCTACTAACGTGTTCATTTTTACTCATTTTTCTTATTTTTTTTTTCATTTTACTAATTTTCTTTTAATTTCATTTATTGAATTTATATAATTTGCATATTGTTTTTTAAAATTTATTAAATCTTTATCTGTAGAAATATTGTTTTTCAATAAAGTCCTGCTACATAATTTGTTAATAAAATCTGCAAAATATATTGGATCTTCAAATATTATTTTGTTTTTTAATTTAAAAAGATTTTTATAAAAGTTTTTTAAGTAAATATTTTTATTTATTTCAAAAAATAAATAACTTATTTTATTTAAAGACAAAAATTCCAAAAAACCTGAACTATAATACGTAAAAATTGCTAAATCATTTAATTTAATCAAATTTAATAAATTTCCTTTTCCTTTATCAATGGTAATTTTTTTACTTATCTTTTTAATTTTATCTTCATAAAATTTCAAATTTTCAAAATCATCTTGATGAATTCTAAATATAATTTTATCATAAAATTTTTTATCAATGTTTTTTAAAAAAATGAGGATATTTTCAAAATTTTTGTTAAATTCTTGATTTGTATTAAATACTGTTACTACATCAGGTAAATTTTGATTAACTATATAAATTTTATCAATTTTTTTTGGTAAACTAAATTTTTCTTTTCCAAGAGTACTTAAAACTCCAAGTGGTTTATGTTTAAAATTATTTTTCCATCCCCAATTAACAAAACTATCAGATGTATATTCCTCTACGGTATTAAATTGTTCTTTAATACAACCATATTTTGAACCGTGTTGGCCAATAAAATATTTTGAATTACCATTTTTTAAACACTCTACTGTATAAAATTTAAAAAATTCATTAAACAAAAATTCATTAGAAGTGAAAATAAACTTTGGTTGTTTAACTATCATATTGGCTTTTACAAAATTATTTACTAAATCAAAATTTTCTAAATAATTACTAGGTAAATACTCATCAACTGACTCTAATATTATTTTTTCCAAAACATCTGTTCTCTCAGATTTAATTAATTGAGCTCTGATTTTTGGTCGTTTTTTTTCTAATAATTTTAAAAGTTTAATATTTTTACTCTCAAAGTATGGTTTCCAAAAAAAAATTTTACCCGTAGATTTTTTAAGAATAATTTCTTTATTAAATGGTAAATATGAACTTAAAATAATTGGATTTTTTTCATCTAAAAAAATACTCAATATCAGATTAATACATTTATAAAAGAAAAGTTTTAACTCATGGGGTTTTTTTTTAAATTTAAAATGTAAATTATTTTTTTTGTTAAAAACTCTCATATTTGGATAATCTTTTTGAATATAACAAGCTATTTTATATGAAAGATAATTATCGCGTTCTTCATCTATTAAAATTTGATAAAATTCCCATAAAGTATTGGGAATTATTTTTTTTCTTTTAAATTTAAAATACAAAAAATTTTTTTTATTTTTTTTTATATTTTTCTTAATAAAAAAATATCTAAATATAATTGTATCAACATAAAATTTTATCCATCTATTTAATAAAATTTCCCAATACTTATTAGGATATTTCACTTTATTTTCAGTGTTTAAAATTTTATATAATTTTTTTCTTAAAATATTTTGATATTTTTCTGATAATTTGAGGTTTTTTATTTCTTCATTTTTTATTTGAAACTTTGAGTAATTTTTTTTTTTTGAATTTTTTTTTAAATTCCATTTATAAAAAAAAAAATTTAGATTAGATTTGTTCTTATAAAAAAAAATTTTTTGCATTAATTAGTTATTATCAATTTAACGTAAATTATTAAGATCTTTTTTAATCTCTTTTATCGTTAAAAATTTTTTATTTTTTGAAGAAATATATTCAAAATCTTTATTAACTTTTTTTCCTAACTCTCCTTTTAAATTTTTAAAATAATTTATGTTTTTCTGGATTATGATTGTTGGCTTAATTACATAATGATCTCTAAATTCAATTATCAAATGATTATCATCTATCGGACACATTGTTTCATGTAGTTTTTCACCTGGTCTAATTCCTATTAGTTTTAATTTCTTTTTTGCATCCATTGATTTAGCGACATCAACAATTTTAACAGAGGGTATTTTAGGGACAAAAATCTCTCCACCTTGCATTCTTTTTAATGATTCTAAAACAAAATTTACTCCCTGTTCTAATGTGATCCAAAATCTTGTCATCCTTTTATCTGTTAAAGGAAAATAATCTTTACTCATAAAATCTTTAAAAATTGGAATTACTGAGCCTCTTGAATTTACAACATTTCCATATCTCACAATGGAAAACCTACATTTTATTTTTCCAGTGATATTATTTGCAGCTACAAATAATTTATCAGAAGCCAACTTAGTAGCACCATATAAATTTATTGGGTTTGCAGCTTTATCTGTTGATAATGCAACTACTTTTTTAATATTGTTCTGTATGCAGGCCTCAATTACATTTTGCGCACCAATAATGTTTGTTTTAATAAGTTCCAATGGATTATATTCTCCAGATGGCACTTGTTTCAAAGCTGCGGCATGAATCACTATGTCCACTTCTCTAAATGCTTCTAATAGTCTACTTTTGTCTCTCACATCTCCTAAAAAATATCTTATAAAAGAATACTTTTTTTCAGGAAATCTTTTTTTCATTTCACTTTGTTTAAGTTCATCCCTGGAAAAAATTATTAATCTTTTTGGTTTAGAAATTTTTATTATTTTTTTAGTTAAAGCATTACCTAATGATCCTGAGCCTCCGGTAATTATTATAGTTTTATTATTTAGCACAAAATTTTTTTTAATATCTTAATAACTATTAATATTCTTTTTTAGAAAATACTCAAGTTTCATAAATTTTTTTTTTTTTAATCTATTTAACTGGATATTTTTTTTTGCAAAAGAATTTGGTAATTCTTTTATTTTATTCTTAATATGAGTAATCCTAGTATAACTAGGCGATAAAATATTTATTATCTCTTTTATTCTTGTAGACATTCCAGTTCCTAAATCAATAATTTCATTTTTATTTACATTTAGAAGTTTAGCATAAATCTCAGCAACATCCCGAACATTTATAAAATCTCTCCTACTATTACCATTGTTAACAAGTTTAAAATTTTTCTTATTTTTGATTGCTGATATTATTTTGTAAATTACAGAACTTTTATCTTCTTTACCATACATGTTAAAAATTCTACATATGGAATAAAAGCATTTTTTTTCTATGCAAAATGTTTTAACAATCTTTTCACATTTATATTTTGCTTTACCATACTCAACCCTATTAAAATCAAGCTTTTTCGTATTACGACCATATACAGCAGATGAGCTTGAAAGTATTATTTTATTAACTGTAAAATCTTTAAGAAAATTTAAAAAAGAATAAATTTCCTTTATCGCCTTTTTATAAAAATTTTTTGCATTTTTATTATTAATTTTATCAATAGGGTAAAAATGATTAATTATTACATTTATTTTATAATTTTTATATTTTTTTATAAAATTTTTTTTATTAAAACTATTCAGACTTATTATATCAAAATTTTTTAGATTTATTTTAAGATTTGAGGATAAAAATGATCGTTTACCGACAATTATATTAGTTACTTTCATTTATCAGATCTTTAGTTTATTTTTTATTATTTTTAAGATTTTTAAAATTTTTATATTTCATTAATTAAAATTTTATTATTTTTTAACTCTAATAATTTATTAAAATATTTAACATTATTTTTATTATGACTTATGCAGATTACTATTTTATTTTTATATTTATTTTCATGAAAAATCGATAATATTTCCCCTTCCATTATTTCATCTAATGAGTTGGTTGACTCATCTAAAATAATTAGATCTGGATCTCTAATTAAAGCTCTAGCTATACCAATTCTTTGCAACTGACCTCCAGATAATTTTGAGCCCATGTTACCTACATGAGTATTGAGTCCATCAGGTAAGCTTTTTATAAATTCTGTTAATTTTAAATCAGATAATATTTCATCAATAATTTTACTTTTACTTTTATCTTTTTCAAAAAATAAATTATTTAATATTGTATCATTAAATAGAAATACCTTTTGAGGTACATAACCGATACGATTATGGAATAAACTTTTATTATGACTAACTGGTAAATTATTTATTTTAACACTTCCCTCTTGTGGGTCTATTAATCCAATTATTAGATCTATGAGCGTGCTTTTTCCTTGACCTGACTCACCCATCAATAAAATCTTATCACCCTGTTTAATATCTAGTGAAAAATTTTCGAAAATATTATTTTTAATATTTTTATTATACTTAAAGTTTAAGTTTTCAATTTTAATTTCATTAATCTTAAAATCAACTGTACTATTTGCCAAATCTTCTTTTGCAACCTTTTCTGAAATTTCATTATGTTGGTTCAAAATTTTAATTATATTTTCTTCCGGTATTTTAAGAAAATTAATTAATTTCATGCTAGAATTAATAACGGTTAATGAAGGTATAAATCTTATAAAGGATATTGCATATAAAGAAAGAATAGGAAAAATTAAATCACTATCTTTAAAACTCGTTATTAATATATATACAAGGCATACAGTCATTATAATCGCAATAATTTCAAAAAAAACTCTTGGCAATCTCTGATAAAAACTATTTAAGAAAACTTTTTCGTTAAGACTTTTTGTCTCCAAAAAAAATTTGTTTGTCATAAATTTTTTGATTCGAAATATAATAACTTCTCTAAACCCTAAAAACGTTTGATTTAAAATTTCAAATTGTTCTTGTTGATTTTTTTCAACTGTCTTTCCTAACTGAGTAACTCTTTTTTTAAAAAATAAGAAAAATAAACTACCAAATACCGAAAGAAAAATAATTGAAATTACCGTAATTTTTAAATTTATTGTTAGCAAGACTATAAAAAGAAAAATCAAAAATGTAATTTCTTTTAAAAGCATTAACTTACTTTGCATTGCCATACCTGCCTGCGTATTAGAATGGGAAACATTTTTAATTATTTCTGATGGTCCTCTATCTTGATGGCTCAAAAATGGTTTATTTAGATAATACGAATAAATGTTTAAAGCATTATTAGTAATTATTTTAGATAAGATTTTTTTTTCAACATTAAAGAGAATGATCGAGATGATATTTTTAAATATAAAAAAGATTATAAAAAAAATTGAAAAATATAATAATAATATATCAAACTCATAGTTATCTAATATTTTAACAAAATCAAAACTAGTATCAATTTTATCTAAAATTGTATCTGGTGAAGATATTAAGATTACATATAAAGGAATAAGACCTATTCCAAAAATTTCAAAAACACTAATAATCAAATATGAAAAGTATAAAATAAGTAGTTCACTTTTATATTTTTTTCCGTATTCTAAAAAATTCATCTTTTACTTAAATAATAGTTTAAAACATTTAAGAATTTTCAAATTTGCTACAAAAATATTTCCAAATCTTGAAGATCCTTTTCTTTTATTAACACTAATTGGTATTTGTATTATTTTATTGTTTATATTTAATAGACAATTACATAGTAAATCTAAACCTATTAATTCATTATCAATATTATTTATATTTTTATCAATAAACTCTGTTTTGTATAATTTAAAACCACTTAAAGGATCGTCAATTTTATATTTAATTTGAAAAAAAAAACCTAAAATATATTCTAAAAACCTATTTTTTTTGTCTCTAGTCCCAATTGCGATAGTGGGATTTTTTTTAACTACTTTTTTGAATGAGTCAATGTATGATACTTTATGCTCATTATCAGCATCCATAGTCAATATGTAATCATAATTTAATCTGTTTTTAAGAATGTATTTAAAACCAGTTTTTAAATTTCCAATATATCCTTTGCGAACATTATTTCTAATAAAGCTTATCTTTTTTTGAGATAACCATTTTTCACTTTCATCTGATGAACAATCATCTAATACCAATAAACTAATTTTTTTTTGAATTTTTGGTATAATATTTTTTAAATTTTCTAACTCATTATAAGATGGCATTATTAAAATTATTTTAGATCTTTCCATTTAATGGGCTCTCCTATAATCAAATTTTTTTTAAGTTTTTTTCCAAGAGATTTAAATAGATCTTCTGGTTGTATAGCGTGAGGGTCATTTGGTCTCAAAGGAATTATCATTTCTTTTTTGAGAATAGTTCCCTTTTTAATAATTTTTTTAGCCCTTAAACATCTTCTTTGAACCAAATAAGTGGATTTTTCATTTTTTTCTACTTTTTTTAAACCATCACCAAGGGAAAGTTCTAATCTTCTTGTCTCTTTTACCATATCACTCCAGGTTTTGGGATTCATTGAAAATTTATGATCAGGTCCACTCAAATTATTATTATCTGTAAAATGTTTTTCAATTACTCTAGCTCCTAAAGCTACCGCTCCGAGCACACTTGAATGTCCAGTAGTATGATCACTAAGACCTAATATAACTTTTTTAGTTTGAAAGATTTTTTTAAAATTTTTTAAAACATTTAAGTTTAAATATTTAAAATTATCCTCTAAATTCGTATAGTTTGTATTGCACTGCATTAAAACCACATTTGTCTTACTTTTTAAGATCCTTTGAATGGTTGTTTTAATTTCTTTTAAATTTGATGCACCACAAGCTATCATTAGTGGTTTTTTCTTTTTTGAAATTTTGTCTACTATTTCATGCCAATTTATATCCCCTGAACCAATTTTGTATGCATCAATAAAGCTGTAAACACTATCTACATAATCCAAATCATAAGGTGATGTCATAAAAGCTATACCATGTTTGTGACATTCTTTTTTCAAACGAGGTGTCCAACTATTATCAATGCTTGCTTCTTTATAAACTTGGTACACTGATTTATTCCATTTTTTTTGATGTGTAATTTTTCCTAAATTTTTAAAACCATAATCACTTACAATAGTTTCTGCCTTGAAGTGTTGAAATTTAGCAGCATCAGCTCCTGCTTTAGCTGCGAGCCTAATAAGCTTCAGAGCTCTACTCAATTTTCCATCATGATTAGCAGCTATATCAGCTACAAAGTAAGTTTTATTATTTGATCCAATTTTTTTATTAAAAATTTTCATTTTAGGATAGAAGGTTATATTTTCATTATAAATTATGTTATTTTTATGACTTTATAATATATTGACATGAACATATAACAAACGTTACTAAAATATATATATTTATTTTTACAAAATGATTAATTTTAAAAAAAAACTTGATCAAGACGGATACGTTGTAATCAAAAAATTCGTTTCAAAAAAAAGAATTGAAAATATATATAGTCAAATAGAAAATTTAATTGATATTATTCTAAAAAGTAATTCTATTAAATACAACAAAAATTGGAGTCTCGATAAAAAATATCTGTTTCTTAAAAAAAAAAATAATAAATTAAAATCAAAATTTTATGATTTATTAAAAAATTTAGAAAGTGTAAATTCAGCTGTTTTTTGTTCTAAAACTATCTCTTTAATAAAAAGGCTGATGTCTGAGAAAAACATTTTAGTTTTTGGACAAAGGATAAGACTTGATCATAAAAAGGATAATCATCATCTTCCTCTTCATCAAGAATTAAATAATATTAGTAAAGATTTTTTGAATATTTGGATACCTTTAGTTAAGGTAAATAAAAAAAGTGGCTCTCTTTGTGTGATCCCAAAATCACATAAATTTGGCCACGTCCGTTATCAAGGTTCAAACTTAGAAGCAGTAAAGCATAAAATCGGTATAGTAAAAAAAATCTTAAACAATAAAGAGAAGAAGTACAAAGATAAAATTTTAAATAAAATTTTTGTAAAAAAAAATATTTATTTTCCTAGCCTGAATGTTGGAGATGCAATAATTTTTAAAACTTTTACATTTCATGGATCAACACCTTATATAGGAAAAGGAATTAGATGGACGCTGCTCTCAACATTTCACAATGCTAACAAAATTCCATATATTAATAAAAATAAACTTAAAGAATTAAGAATTCCTTATAATATAAACTACAACCAACTTTAATGTCTGCTGAAAAATACCACAATGTAAATAAAAAAATTCTCTATAAAAATAGAAATTTACAAAAAGTAAAAAAAACTTTTCAAAATTATGGTTTAATAATCTTCAAAAAAGTAGCTAAAAATCAAGATATAGATAATGTCTATAAAACAATTTTTTTTCTTTATAATAAATATTCCAAAAATAAAATAAGAAAATATGATCGTAAAGAATTATTAAAATCTTTAATTAAGATTCGAAAAACTAATAAATCAATTTTTTCTAAAATATATGATGATCTACAAGTCAGTAGTTCAGTTTATAAATTATTACACTCAGAGGAAATATTTGATATTGGAAGATCTTTATTGGGTCAAAAAAAATATTCTCCGATAGGAGTATCTGGTACAATGTTAAGATTAGATCCTCCTAATGATAGAAGAAATCTTTATGATTGGCATCAAGATCATTCATATTATCGTCAAAATAAATCAGGTAAAAATGGTTTGGTCATTTCTGTTGCATTACATAATATTGACAAAAAAAAAGGAGCTTTAAAGGTTGCTCTAAAAAGCCATAATTTAGGTTTTTTAAAAGTAAGAACAAAGAGAAAAAGTTTTAACTCATCTCAACAATACTCTATGAAATTGTCAAAAATTAAAAAATATATACTTGCTAGACAAATTATGAATAAAGGAGATGTTTCAGCGATTTATCTAGATACAGCGCATTGTTCTGCGGATAATACCTCAAGTGAATTAAGAATAACGGGCCTAGTAAGAGTTCATAGTATAATGTCAAATGATTTTAGACATTATCGAGATAATTCAGAATTTATAGACGAAATAAAAAAGAAAAAAAAAATTGTATTCTATTAATTTTAAATTCCCAAAAGTTTTTAATTAATCTTTTCCCTTCTAATTACAGCAATATTGTTTATCACCAATATATCTAAATCTGATTTTTTAAAAGTATTAATTGCTTGAATTGCATTCTCAACTATAGCATCGCCATGCAGATTAAATGATGTGTTTAAAAGAACTGGTAGACCAGTTATTTTTTGATATTCTTTGATTAAATCATAATAATCTTCATTATTTTCTCTTTTTAACATTTGTGGTCTTATAGATTTATCAGATGGATGTATTACAGCAGACAAATATTTTTCATAATTTTTATTCACATCAAAAGCCATTGTCATGTAAGGTGAATAAATATTTTTTGGATTTTTTAAAATTTTTTTACAATTTTCATAAATCATCGAAGGTGTAAAAGGCATCCAAAAATCTCTTATTTTTATTTTTTTATTTATTTTATCGATATTATTGTAATTTCTTGGGTCGGCTAAAATTGATCGATTACCTAAGGATCTTTGCCCGAATTCCATGCGTCCTTTACATCTAGCTAAAATTAGCCCCTCACTCAACCATTTTGCAATTTTTTTATTTTTTACATTTTTAATAACCTTAAAATTTTTACAATTTCTAGATATTATTTTTTTTAGTGATGCATCTTCGATTTCTGTGCCTAAATAAATATTATTCATTGTTTTTATATTATGTTTTTTATCTAATTTTTTAGACGCTATCCAGGCAGCACCTATTGCTAATGAGCCATCTCCACTAACAGGCCCCGTCCAAACGCTTTTTATTTTTTTTAAACTTGTTAGATGTTTCATTGCTTTTATATTTTGTGCAACTCCACCAGAAAATATAACATCACCAATTTTAAACTTTTTAATTGCATTTAATGTCCATTTTTCAATAAACTCCTCTAAATATTGTTGCAAACCCCAAGCAAT
>MDTA01094777.1_pt1 | contig 15657 bp, 14 predicted proteins | sample 811151 | NCBI WGS metagenome assembly MDTA01 (sample SAMN05326648, study PRJNA326480) | marine metagenome | isolation source: seawater | place: Indian Ocean: South | collected 2010 | reverse complement strand
TCTAAATTTGGCACCTTAGCCTCATTTCTAATAAAAATCATGCTTAAAGACTGTTTAATCATTTCTCCTACTCGTAGCTGTCTTTGTGATACTGGTTTTCCTATTCTGTCTGCCATTAAATTGTTCTCTCAGTTGATGAAACACTAAATGCCTCTATTATGTCATTTTTTTGAAAATCCATGTAATCTTTTACTGTAATTCCACATTCTTGGCCATTACTAACCTGTTTTACCTGATTTTTTTCTCTAAAAATTGTCCCAACTTTACCTGTATAAATAATTGTCCCATCTCTAATTATTCTTACATTAGAAGTACTTGTTATATCGCCATCCATTACTTTAGAACCTGCAACTTTGCCAGCTCCTGATACTTTAAATATTTCTAAAATTTGAGCAGTTCCAGTAATTATTTCCTTAACATCAGGTGTCAATAATCCAGACATCCTCTTTTTAACATAATCTAAAACCTCATAAATAATATTATAAGTTGATATGTCAATATTTTCTTTTTCAGCAAGTTTTTTTGCTTCCTTACTTGGTTTAACATTAAAAGCTATCAATACAGCATTAGAAGCTTTTGCTAAAGTAACGTCTGTTTCTGTCACCATACCAATATCTGACAAAATTATTTTTGGTTTTACTTCTTCATGTTTTATTTGAGAAATTGCATTTTTTATAGCTTCTGAGGATCCATGAACGTCAGATTTAATAATTAAATTAAGTTCTTCAGAAGACTTATCCGAGAAAGCTGATTCTTGGGTTGCAAAAGTCAAAGGGTTTTTCTGAAGTTTGCTTTCTTGAGCTCTATTTTCACTTAAAGTTTTTGCCTCCTTTTCATTATCCAAAACAATAAAATCATCTCCTGCTTTTGCGGCGCCATTAATTCCTAAGATCTCTATTGGCGTAGATGGAGATGCTTCATCGATGTTTTTTCCTTTATCATTAAGTATTGCTCTTATTTTTCCCCATCTCAACCCACTAACAAAAAAGTCTCCTTTTTTTAAAGTTCCGGTAGTAACTATTATTGTCGCTACTGGACCCCTTCCAACATCGATTTTCGATTCTAAAACAATACCTGTAGCTTTTGATTCAAAATCTGTTTTTAAATCTAATATTTCTGCTTGAAGAATAATCGCTTCTAATAATTTATCTAAATTTAATTTTGTCTTTGCAGATATCTCAACCATTAAAGTGTCTCCAGATAAATCTTCAGCTATTAACTCATGTTCAAGTAATTGATTTTTAATTTTTTGTGGATCAGCTTCAGGTAAATCACATTTATTAATCGCAACGACTATGGGAACATTAGCGGCTTTTGCATGCTTTATAGACTCTACAGTTTGTGGTTTTACTCCGTCATCAGCGGCAACAACTAAAACCACTACATCTGTTAATTTTGATCCTCTAGCCCTCATTTCAGTAAATGCAGCATGACCAGGAGTATCAATAAATGTAATTTTGTTAGACTGATTTTCAATTTGATAAGCACCTATATGTTGGGTTATGCCTCCAAACTCACCTGAAACTACATTTGCACTTCTCAAAACATCAAGAACAGAAGTTTTACCATGATCCACATGCCCCATTACAGTAACTATTGGTGGTCTATTTTTTAAATTTTCTGACCTAGACTCTTTAATTTTTTGAATTATCTCCTCTGCTTTTGTTTCGCGTATTGGTTTATGTCCAAACTCTTTTACAATATATTCTGCTGTGTCGGCTGCCAAAGACTGGTTAATTGTGACTGTAACACCCATACCAAATAAAAACTTAATAACATTACTTGATTGTTCTGCCATTCTGTTAGCTAATTCACGAACTGTTATCGCTTCAGGAATATTAATTTCTCTTTTTACTGGTTTTAAATTTTCTTTGTTTTCATCTTTTTGAGCATTTTTAAGTTCTTTTTGCCTTGCTCTTTTTACTGATGCTAGACTTCTTTCTCGAATTTCGATTTCATCACTTAACGCTCTCGAAACTGTAAGCTTGAGCTCTCTTTTTTTTGAACCTATCTTAGCTTTTTTATCCTTAATCTCACTTTCACCTTTTAATATTTTGGTTGCTCTTTGTTCTGCGAGCTTACGTCTTTCAAAATCGCTTGTAGCCGGGACCTTTGGTGTAAAATTAGGTTTCATGCCAAAGTTTTTTTTAAAATGTGAGGAAGGTTTTGATCCATGTAACCTATTAAAATTTCCTTTATGCATAGGTTTAGTAGATTGTTTATCTATGACTACAGTCTTTTTGCCTTTAGTTTTAGAAGTTTCTAAATTTTTAAATGACTTTTTGGGATTTCCAGAAATTGTAAGTTTGGTTTTTTTGTTTTCCATTTCTCATCCCTCAATCTTTATAAACTATGTTTCTTGCTGACATTATCAATTCATCTGCTTCATTTTTTGATAAAGCAAAATCCTCTAGATAGCCTTGAATTTTGACTCTTTCACCCTTAACAACATCAAATCCTCCAGTTAATTCATCTGAAGCTAAATCTGCGAATTCCTGAAGATTTAATATTTTTTGCTCCCCAAGCGTAACTAGCATACCTGGGGTTAAACCCTTTAGATTAATTAAATCATCTGCTAGACCCAATTCTTTTATTCTCAAAGATATATCTTCTTGATCTTTTTCATAAAATTCTTTCGCTCTTTCAATTAAAGCTTTTGCTGTTTCCTCTTCTATACCTTCAATCTTAATAAGATTTTCTATCGAGCTATCTTTTATGTCATCAATAGTAGAAAAACCCTCTGCTACTAAAAGTTGACCAAGAGTTTCATCAAGTTCTAAATTTTTAACAAAATTATCAGTTTTTTCTTTAAAATCTAATTGTCTTCGCTCAGAATCCTCTTGGTCAGTCATTATATTAATCTCGTAGTTTAATAATTTTGTTGCTAATCTAACGTTTTGACCTCTTCTACCGATTGCTTTACTTAAATTTTCCTCAGTTAAAATTACATCAAGCTTTTTTCTTTCAACATCAACATTCACTCTTTGTACTTCAGCTGGGGATAAAGCGTTTGAAACTAAAATTGCAGGATCTTCCGACCAATTAACAATATCGATTTTTTCTCCTTGAAGCTCATTAACTACAGCTTGGACTCTTGATCCTCTCATACCTACACATGCACCTACAGGATCAAGTGATGTGTCGACTGCCTTTACACAAATTTTAGCTCTGCTACCAGGATCTCTTGAGGAAGATTTAATTTCAATTAGTCCATCATAAATTTCTGGAACTTCTTGAACAAATAATTTTTCCATAAATTTATTATGAGCTCTAGATAAAAAAATTTGTTGTCCTCTCGACTCTCTTCTTACATCTTGGCAATAAGCTTTTATTCTATCACCTGGTTTGATATTTTCTCTAGGTATTAACTCATTTTTTTGAATTATTGCTTCAGTTCTTCCAAGGTCTACAATAACATTTCCAAATTCTAATCTTTTAACAATACCACTCAAAATTGTGTCTTTTTTATCGATAAAATCACTAAACTGTTTTTCTCTCTCTGCTTCTCTAACATTAAAACTGATTACTTGTTTTGCTGTTTGAGCAGCTATTCTTCCAAAATCAAATGAAGGCAAAGGTTGTAATACCTCATCACCAATTTTTTTGTCTTTATTGGTTTGATCTAAATTTATTGCATCTTCCAATTTTATTTCAAGACTAGAATTTTCTGGATTTTCAGAAATTATTAATTTTCTATAAATTTCTATATCTCCACTATCTCTATTGATCAAAACCTTGATTTCATTTTCTTGACCAAATTTTGATTTTGCAGCCTTTGCAATACCTGTTTCCATAGAGCTAATTATAAGCTCCTTATCAATAGACTTTTCTAAGGCAACAGCTTCAGCAATTCTTAGTAATTCAAGTTTATCAGCTCTTTTATTTAACATTTTTAGTTTTATCCAAAAAAAAATGGGCAAAAGCCCATTTTTGTAAATTCAATAATGTAGCTGGAATATAATTAAAAAAAAATTTTATTCAACATAAACTATTTGGAAAAAACATCAATTTTATCAGTTTTTTCCCATGAAAAAAACCCGTTGTTATCCGGTGTTCTTCCGAAATGACCATAGGCTGCTGTTTTTTCATATATAGGTTTATTTAAACTCAACATTTCTCTTATACCTCTTGGAGATAAATCAAAATTTTCTTTAATTTTTTCTGTAACAAATTTATTTTTTTCTTGATCGTCATCAAATAATTCAACATATATTGAAAGCGGTTTTGAAACACCGATCGCATACGCTAGCTGTATTAAACATTTATTTGACATCTTTGAAGCAACAACATTTTTTGCAATATATCTGGCGGCATAAGCCGCTGATCTATCTACTTTCGTTGGATCTTTACCTGAAAAAGCTCCACCTCCGTGTGGGGCAGCTCCCCCATAAGTATCTACAATAATTTTTCTTCCTGTTAATCCACAATCACCGTCTGGGCCACCAATTACAAAATTGCCTGTAGGATTTACGTAAAAATTATCTTCATTGAAATCCTCAAGAAAATTTTTTGGTATTGATTTTACCAGATAGGGTCTTAACAAATCTCTTACTTGAGTTTGATTTACATCTGGTGAGTGTTGAGATGAAATGACTACTGATCTAACTTTATTTGGCTGTCCATTTATATACTCAAATGTAACTTGACTTTTAGAATCTGGTTCTATGTCTTTTAATTTTCCATCTTTTCGATCTTCTGCCATTAATCTTAAAATTTTATGAGAATAATGAATAGGCGCAGGCATTAATTCCTCTGTTTCATTGCATGCATAACCAAACATTATACCTTGATCGCCAGCTCCTTCATCTTTATTTCCAGAGGAGTCTACGCCCATTGCAATGTCGGCTGATTGCTCATGTAAATGACTTTCAATTTTTGTTGCTTCTCTCCAGGTGAAACCGTCTTGATCATAACCAATGTCTTTAATACAATTTCTTACTTTTTGTATTAAATCCTCTTTTTTAATCTCTGGACCTCGAACTTCTCCTGCCAAAACAACTTTATTAGTTGTTGTAAGAGTTTCACATGCAACTCTTGAAAATGGATCTTCTGAAATATAACTATCGACAACCATATCAGAAATTCTATCTGATACCTTATCTGGATGGCCCTCAGAAACTGACTCGCTTGTGAAAAGATAGTTTTTTTGATTACTCATTTTTAATTCTATTAAATGAAATTATTAAAAAAATATACAATAAAATTAATAATACAAAAATTTTATTTCCATACTTAGAAAATACTGTCGGTTGTATTTTTTTTAATTCGGTTAAATCCACATAACCAGACTCACCGAAATTAACTTTTTGCTCAACATATCCCAATGGATTGACAATAGCAGCAACCCCATTATTAGCTGAGCGTAATACATATTTTCCACTTTCAATGGCTCTAACAATGCTGTGTGCAAAATGTTGTTTTGGACCGATTGATTCACCAAACCACCCATCTTCAGAAATATTGATTATTAAATCGAAATTAGAGTCTTCAAATAATTCACCAGTATATATAATTTCATAACAAATTAGCGGTAAAATTTTTAAATTAAAATTTTCGATATTAATATTAATTATATTTCTTTTATTGCCTTTTGAAAAAGATTGATAATTATTTGTTAAATTTCTTAAACCAATATTTCTCAATATATTTTCTAAAGGTAGAAATTCTCCAAATGGGACTAGTTTTATTTTATTATAAAAATTCAATAAGTTTAATTCACTGTCATAAAAGGAAAGTGAATTAAAATATTTCCTATCATTATCTTTTAAACTATTACTATTAATTCCAATTAAAAAAAGATGGTTTTTATTAAATCTTTTATCAAAAAGCCATTTGTATTCATTTAATTCCTCTTGAGAAATATCTGGAAGAATACCTTCAGGCCAAACAAAAATTATCTTTTTATTCATATCGGGATTACTTATTTCAATTAAATCCTTTAAAACCGAGATAGGATCAATTTCATAATAAAATCTATCAAGATTTATATTTGATCCAACCACCCTTATTGTAAAATCGTAAGTTTTTTTATCTACATTATTGAATTTTTTTTCATAAGAAAGCCCATAAACATAAAAAAGAATTGGAATTAAAAGAAAGAATATAAATGTCAAAATATTTTTTTTTGAGACTTTTACTATCAATATCGCAGGACTTATAAATATAGAAACACATAATAAATTAAATCCATATGTTCCAATTATTGATGTAATGCTTAATATCTCTGGAAAATTAATAAAACTGTAAGAAATTAAATTCCATGGAAAACCTGTAAAAATTATACCCCTTATGAATTCAAAAATTCCATAAATTAGCGAGAAAGTTAAGATAGAATTTAAAATTTGTCGTGGCTTGAAAATAAGAAAAAAAAATGAAATGAAACCATAAAAAATTCCTAAAAAAGCAGGTATTAGAAAAATAGTTAATGGTATTAAAAATTTGTAACTTTGGTCAAAAGTTAATGAAATTGATATCCAGTAAAGACTAACTGCAAAATAGCCAAAACCAAATAACCAGCCATAGATAAAAAAAAATTTTTTATCTACTTGTACATTTGATTTTTTAATTAAAAAAACAAAAAATAGTGTAAAAGTTATAAAATTTATTACAAAATAATTAAAAGGTGGCAAACTAAAAGAAGTAGCCATACCTAGTAAAACTAAAAATAAAAATTCAATATATATTTTTTTTTCCAATTTAATAAAGTTTAGAAATTACTGATTGATATATCTTATTCTCCTCTTCAATCATTTTAAGATGGTCTTTATTTTTTATATGATCAAATCCGAGTAAATGCAGAAAACCATGAATAAATGTCTTAATTACTTTTTTTTCAAATAATTTAATCTTTTGAGATTTAGGTATATCCATAAAATTGTAACTCATAATAATATCACCAATATAGGTTTTTTGAGATATCTTAATTTTTTTTTTAATAGGAAAAGATAATATATCTGTAGGTTTATTCTTATTCCTAAAATTTTTGTTTAATATTTTAATTTTTGTATTGTTTGAAAGTAACAAGGTAAAACTCACACTCTTGTTTGAGAATTTATATTTTTTTGGAAAAGAATTACATACCCTTCTAAAAAAAATTTGTTTTTTTTTTAACTTTTTTGACCAAGCTCTCTCATCTGAGAGAACAATTATATTAATCATTGCTAGAGTAAGCTTTAACTATTTTTGAAACAAGCGGGTGTCGAACAACATCGGAGTGGTCGAAATCAACTATTGATATTTCATTTAAATGAGCCAATAATTTTTTAGACCTAATTAAACCAGACATGTTTTTATTTGGTAGATCTATTTGAGATGGATCACCATTTACAACAATTTTTGAATTTTCACCTATTCGAGTTAAAAACATTTTAATTTGAGTATCTGTTGCATTTTGAGCTTCGTCCAGAATAGCAAATGAATTTTTAAGTGTTCTTCCTCTCATGAAAGCTAAAGGGGCAATTTCAATATCCCCAATTTCAATCATCCTTTGAATTTTTTCAAAATGGAACAAATCATATAAGGAGTCGTATAATGGCCTCAAATACGGATCTACTTTTTCCTTCATATCACCTGGTAGAAAACCTAATCGTTCACCAGCTTCAACGGCTGGTCGGGATAGGATTATTCTCTCTATTTTTTTCTCCAGTAACATGGTCAAACCAATAGCAACTGCTAAAAAAGTTTTACCTGTTCCTGCTGGACCAGCCGAAATAATAATTTCACTATCTCTTAATGCTCTGACATATTGTTTCTGTTTTTCAGACCGAGGAATAATTGATTTTTTTGGGGTTTTTATAATGTCAGTAACATTCGAATTTTTAACTTTTTCATTAATCATAAATTTATCAACTGAAGACAAAATATCTTTATTTTCTATATTCCCATTATTCAAAAATTGATTAACTAAGAATTGGATTGCATTCTTAACTATTTCATTCTTTTCACTAGTTGATTTTATCAAGATCGAGTTACCTCTTGAATATAAACTAACACCAGAAATTTTCTCTAACTCTTTAAGATTTTTATTAAATTCGCCAGCTATTCCCATTAATAAGCTATTGTCATGGAATATAACACTCAGTGTATTGTTGTCAGAATATACAAATTTAAGTGGAGATTGGGTATTATTTTTAATTGTATTGTTCAATTTTATGCCACTTTCAATTCTGATTTTCTAATTATTTCTCCAAAAAGAGTATTTTGATTACTTCTTTTAATTCTTATTTTTAAAATTTTTCCAACATCATTATCGTTACCATTAAATATTACGGGAGTCATATGCTCCGATCGTCCAAAATATTTATTGGTTTCTTCAGTGATATTTTCAACTAATACGTTGATAATTTTGTTTTCTAAGTTCTTATTCATTTTTATTTGATTATTAAATAATTCATTTTGAATAACTTCAAGTCTTTTTAAAGTTATTTTCTTATCTATTAGCTCTAAATTTGAGGCAATAGTGCCCGGTCTTGGACTATATAAAAAGGAGAAAGAGTTTATAAATTTAATCTTTTCAACTAGTTCAATTGTAGCTTTAAAATCATTTTCATCTTCACCTGGATACCCAATTATAAAATCACTTGAAAATTCAATTTTAGGATTAATTATTTTAAGTTTTTCATAAGTTCTCAGATAATCTTTTATATCATGCTTCCTATTCATTAACTTAAGTATTTTATCAGATCCGCTTTGAACTGGTAAATGCACAAGTGGCATTAGTTTTTTTGAAAAACCATATATATTTATTAAATCATCTGTCATGTCTCTAGGGTGAGAAGTTGTATATCTAATTCTCAATATTTCTGGAATTTTTTCTATTTCTATAATCAAATCAGATAGTTTATGTTTTTCATAATTATACGCATTCACATTTTGCCCTAATAAAGTAATCTCTTTTACTCCATTGTCTGCAAGAACTTTTGCTTCATTAATAATTTCTTTAAAGGGTCTAGAATATTCTGGACCTCTTGTATAAGGAACAACGCAAAAATGACAAAATTTATCACAACCTTCTTGTATTGTTAAGAAGGAAGATATTTTTCTCGATGAATTTTTAATTTTATCTAAGTAATTAAATTTAGAAATTGCATCGAATTCTGTTTCATCGAGCCTTTTTTGTTTCGATAAATAATCTTCAATTTTTCTATTGATTTTATGATATGCTTGGGGACCTATTACTAAATCAATATAAGGCTCTCTTTTTAGCATTTCATCATTTTCAGCCTGCGCTACGCACCCTGTGACTATTACAAGTGGTTTCCTTTTATTCCTAAAATTTTTTTTTACCCTCCCTATCTCATGATAAACTTTTTCTTTAGCTTTATCCCTTATGTGGCAAGTATTTAATAAAAAACAATGAGCTTTTTCTAAATTGTCTGTCTTATTAAAACCAATCTTTTTAACAATATCAAATATACGATTAGAGTCGTATTCGTTCATTTGACAACCAAATGTTTTAATAAAAATTTTTTTATTCATCTTTTGGGTTATCTTTAACCCCATATAATTCTAACTTATGATCTACTAATTTATAGCCATATTTTTCTGCAACTTTTTTTTGTAATTTTTCAATTTCATCATCAACAAATTCAATTATTTCTCCAGTCTTAACATCAATTAAATGATCATGATGTCCTTCGTTTAATTCTTCGTACCTGGCTTTACCACCTTTAAATTCATGTTTAGTCAATATACCTGACTCCTCGAAAAGTTTAACGGTCCTATAAACCGTCGCTATACTTATTTTAGCATCTACCTTGGAAACTCTTTTGTAAAGTTCATCAACATCAGGGTGATCATTTGCCTCCGACATTACCTTAGCAATTATACGTCTTTGATCAGTTAATTTTACGCCTTTAGATATACATTTTTGTTCTATTGTTTCTGACATATTTAATTTTAACTCAAATAAATAGGATTAATCAAATTTTTTTTAACATTAAATTTTTCACATAAACTCGGAATATTGTAATATTTGACACCATTTTTAACTTTAAAATCGTTAAAGCTAAAACAGTAGTAATCTATTTTATTAACTAAATGAATAGCTTTTACAATTGACAATGAGTTTCTTATGCCAGCGAAGCTTCCAGGCCCTCTATTTACGTAAATTTGCGAAATTTGTTCTAAATCTAAATTTTGAGATTTCAAAAATTCATTGATAATTAATGTTAATTTTTCATAATTAGTTTTGGTATTTTCATGAGTAATATTATAATTAATATCATTATCAACAATCATGAAAAAAATTTTATCCCTAGCTGCATCAATTATAAGTTTTTTCATCATACAAATATCTTTTACAGTTAATTCTAATTCAGAGACAAATAATAGCAAATATTTTTCAAATGATAATGGTGTTTTGTCTTTAATGTATCATCGATTTAATGAAAATAAATATCCTTCTACAAACATAAAAATGGAAGTTTTTGATAAACAAATGCAAATTATCAAAGATCTTGGTTATAATTTTTACGACCCTAAGTTTTTTGTCGATGAATTTGCAATCCCCAAAAAAGAAAAAAAAATTCTAATAACTATCGACGATGGATTTAAGTCATTTTATAATGAAGCGTGGCCATATTTAAAGAAAAATAAAATTCCATTTATACTTTTTGTATCTACCGAACCTGTGGGTAAATTTGGATATATGTCATGGGAAGAAATTAAAGAAATAGATCAGTCTGAATTTGGTTATATTGGGCATCACTCTCATACTCATGAATATTTAATTGACATGAATCAAACTAAATTTATTGAAGACATAGAAACTGCATCTAAAATCTTTAAAAAGAAAATTGGATATGTTCCTCCAATATTCTCATATCCATTTGGAGAATATTCTTTTTATATGAAAGATTATATCTCAAAAAATTTTGATGTTGCTTTTGGACAGCATTCAGGAATCATAGATACCAACAAAGATAAATATGAATTGCCAAGATTTCCAATCAATGAAAAATATGGAGAATTAAAAAGATTTAAATCATTAATCAATTACCATCCCTTAGAATACAAATCATTAAAACCAGAAGAAAAAAAAATAAATAATAAGAATAATCCTCCACAATTAATTGTTGAATTTTTTAATAATCAAAAAAATATTGAAAATATTAATTGTTATTCAAATGATGGAGGAAATTGGAAAAAAACAAAATTAGAATTTAACAATAATAATCTTATTGCAAAGTTTGAGGAACCATTTCTGCCTAGAAGGGGTAGAATTAATTGCTCTTTAAATGATAATGGAAAGTGGAGATGGTTTGGAACTCAATTTACAGTTAGACCAAACTAAATTAAACTCTCAAGCTCTTTACTTGATGGTAGTAATTTAGTGTCATCAAAATCTTTTAAACTATTTTGTTTGATAATTTTTTGTAATACTTCAACGTACTGCTCACCTGTTTCAGCATAATTATCTAAAAATTGTGAAAGAATAATGCTATCTAATGGTTTACCTCTATCTCTTAACTCAGCTCTCGCCAATCTAAAATTTTTATAAGACTTGTGAGTGTTTAAGTTTCTTTGATATGCTCGAACTGATGCTTGTAGAACATTAAATTTCATTACTTTATGACCTTTATTTTCATCTGCCTGTTTTGGTTTGAGCCCTTCTCCTGACCATGTCCATTGACCAAAAAGTGCATTTCCCTCCTGTGCAAATCTGGAAGTTCCCCATCCTGTTTCTTTTGCTGCTTGCGCGATCGCTAGAGATACAGGAATTTCATCCATTCTAACTTTTAAAGTTGATAAGTCTTTTGATACAACACCATATTGTTTATACTTTTTTTCAAGCCATTTTTTTTCCAGTTTTGTATTATTGCTTTTGTTAATAATGCTAAAAAGTCTTTTTCTATCTAACCTTATATTGCTATTTTCCTGTAAAATTAAAGGTAAGATAATTTGAATAAAAAATTCTTTTCTTTCCGATGTATTTTCAATCATCTTTATTTCATTTGGTAAAAGTGTGAGTGCAACCGGTTTAACTAATTTTGTCTCTCTTACATCTTTTAATTTATAATTTGTATCGTCGAATAATTGTTTTATTGTGGAGGCGTCCAATCGGACTGTATCTGTTTCTAAATCATTTAAACTAAAGATATCAAGTAAAAGATCTTTTTCATCGAGGATCTTATCATTATCCTCTAAACCATTATTTTTTTTATTTAAAGTATAAGCCAAAACCTTTTTTGAATTGTTTTGAAATTCTCTCGCATTAAAAATGTTCTCATTTCCATAATTTATCATTATGGGTGCTAAATAAAAAAAGGATATTAAAACACAGCAACTTAGAAAAATTCTTGGTATTGATCCAATTTTTCTTTGATCAAAATATTTAAATATTTTTAAGTTTTTCCTTTGAAAGTTATAAAAAAAATATTTAAAATTTGTAATAAATATTCGACTTTTGAATTTATAATAATTTAGATTTATAAAATTATATTTTTTTTTCATAAATTAAACTGCTTCCACCTCTTTAACTTCTGGTATATAATGACATAATAAATTTTGCACTCCTTGTTTTAAAGTCATTGTAGAGCTTGGACAACCAGAACAGCTTCCTTGCAATTTTACTTTTACTATACCATTCTTAAATTCTTCAAACTTTATATCGCCACCGTCTTTTGCTACCGCAGGTCTAATTTTTTGGTCCAAAATCTTGATAATTCTTTCCTCTATTTCACCTAAATCTTTTGTGTCTTCTTTCAGATTTTTTTCAATTACACTTTTTCTTCCATTTGAGTAATAATCATTTATCAATGAAATAACTATATGTTTAATTTCATCCCAAGATATATCCTCAGATTTATTTATCGATATAAAATCTTTTCCTAAAAAAATACCTTCAACTCCATTAATAGATAATAAATTTCTTATTAATTCATTATTAGTTTCGTCTTTTTTCGTTACCTCGAAAGATCCATTATCAGACACAATTTTACCAGGTAAAAATTTTAATGAATTCGGATTTGGAGTAATTTCGGTCTGAACGAACATCACTTATATATAATCATAAATTTCGAAATTGGAACTTGTTATTGTAGATTTTCTAAAAACCTAATATTTCGTGAATTTTTTTTATCTTTTTGGAGGCAATATCTCCAGCTTTTTGACATCCCTCTAACAAAATTTCATCTAAATATTTTTTTTCGTTTAAAAGTTTCTTAATTTCAACTGAAACAGGAATAATTTTATCAATCAGTGCCTGAGATAAATTTTCTTTAAATTCTGAAAAATTGATACCTGAAAATTTTTTAATTGAATTTTCTAAAGTAGAATTAGACAAGCTTGAATAAATCCCTATCAAATTTTTAGCCTCTGGGCGATTTTCTAATTCCTGAATTCTAGATGGCATTGGCATAGGATCAGTCTTAGCCTTTTTAATTTTATTTATAATCAAATCTTTATCATCTGTTAAGTTTATTCTACTTAAGTCAGATAAATCAGATTTACTCATTTTTTTTGTTCCATCTTTTAAACTCATAATTCTTGAAAATTCTTTTTGTATTAAAGGCTCTGGTATTTTAAAAAAATCATTTACTTTAAAGTCGTTATTAAACTTTTGGGCAATATCCCTACATAGTTCTAAATGTTGCTTTTGATCATCGCCAACAGGAACATGAGTGGAATCATACAACAATATATCTGCTGCCATTAAAATAGGGTAAGAGTAAAGTCCTATACTCGCTTTTTCCTTATCTTTGCCCGCTTTTTCTTTGAACTGTGTCATTCTATTTAACCAACCCATCCTTGCGACACAGCTTAGTATCCAAGCAGCTTCTGAATGTGCGCTTACTTTGGATTGATTAAATATAATACTTTTCTTCGGGTCTATACCACTAGCTATAAATGTTGCAACTGTTTCATAGATATTATTTTTTAATTTTTTTGGATCTTGATTCACAGTTATGGCATGTAGATCGACAACGCAAAAAACACATTCATTATTATTATCATTATTCAGCTGAACAAAATTCTTAATTGCACCCAAGTAGTTTCCTAAATGAAGATTGCCAGTTGGTTGGACCCCAGAAAAAATTTTTTTTGCCATAAATTAATACTTTAATTTAATATCCTCATATTTGAAAGCTTTGATAAAAGATGAAAGTATAATGTAAAACGAAAGGGCCAACAAAACAGTCAATATTAGATACATCGACTTAAAATAATAATCGTAAGCTAAATAATTTTCAAATATTGAAAGCATATATGCAAAAAATAATCCCATCATTATTGAAGAAAAAAGAATTTTTAAAAAATTAATAAAAAAAATATTGTTAAAACTAAATAAATTCCTATTTCTTAAAAAAATAAATAAAATTAATGAATTGAACCATGATGAAATAGTCGTCGCTATAGGAATAATTATAAAACCAACACTTTTAAAATAATAAACACTAATTAAAATATTCAAAACTACTGAAAAGAAAGAAATATAAAATGGAGTTTTTGTATCATGGTTTGCAAAAAAGAAAGTTGAAAAAACTTTTATTAATGCAAATGCAGGTAGACCTAAACCAAAAAAATAAAGTGCTAATGCAGAGTTAAAAACTGCATCAGAGTCAAATGAGCCATATCCAAATAATGCAGAAATAATTTCTTCAGATCCTACAATTATTCCAGCTGAGGCTGGTAAACTTAAAAACATACTTAACTCCAATGCTTTGTTTTGAATTTTTATCACCTTATTCTTTTTCTTTAAATGAACATATTTAGAAAGCTGCGGTAAAACAACGACTCCAATTGCGATTCCAGCAATTGCTAAGTTTATTTGATAAATTCTATCAGCATAATATAAATATGATACAGCGCTTGCTTGAAAAGAGGCAATAATTGTACCAACTAATATATTAATCTGTGTAACTCCTGATGAAAAAATACTTGGTAACAGTTTTTTAAAAAAAAACCTTACCTTTTTGTCAATTTTAAATTTCAAATCAAATTTTAATTCATAAAACTTTCTTACAAACGTAAATAAAAAGACAAGCTGTAAAAAACCAGCTATAGATACACCATACGAAAGATAATAAATAAGTTCATCATCTAAATATTTTCCGAAGGATAAAATTCCAATCAAAACTAAATTCAATATTATTGGAGCGGCTGAAGCGGCAGCAAATCTATTATGAGAATTCAATATTGCTGCAAAAAAAGACGACAAACTAACAAATAAAAGGAAGGGGAAGGTCAGTCGGGTCAAATCTATAGCAAGTTCAATTTTTTTTGTATCTTCGGTGAAACCTGGTGCAATTAAACTTATAAAAACAGGCATAAAAATTTCTACGAGTAGTACAAGGAATAATAAACCTAGTAATAATAAGTTGAATATCTCGTTTGCAAATTTATTAGATTTAATTTTACTTTTTGATAATTCAGAAGTGTAACTTGGAACAAATGCTGCATTAAATGTACCTTCGGCAAACAATCTTCTAAATGTATTTGGTATTCTGAAAGCGACAAAAAAAACATCCGCAAGAAAACTTGTGCCTAGAAAAATTGCTACTAGCACATCTCTTAAATAACCTAATAATCTGCTGATTATAGTATAAAAGCTAAAAGTCCCTGTTGACTTAACTAAATTCATAAATCATATTAGTCTTAATTTTACCCCATTTGTACACCTAATTAACGTAAATGAAAAAAACAAAAATTGACCAT
>MDTA01123878.1_pt1 | contig 15660 bp, 15 predicted proteins | sample 811151 | NCBI WGS metagenome assembly MDTA01 (sample SAMN05326648, study PRJNA326480) | marine metagenome | isolation source: seawater | place: Indian Ocean: South | collected 2010 | reverse complement strand
ATTTACCTATAATATTTCGCAATTTTGTTAAAATTCTTCACCATGTTGCTGATGGAAATAAAGATATTTCACCTTTAGCAAAAATAGGTAACCTTATCTTTTATCCGAAAAGATCAAGCTTAATAGATGAAAAGAAACAAGCTGAAATTAATTTAACAGAATTAGAAAATAAATTTTTAAAATTTTTGATCATAAATAGAAACGGATCAACAAAAAATGAAATTTTGCAGAAAGTTTGGGGACATAATAAAGTATTACACACACACACATTAGAATCATTAATATACAGATTAAGAAGAAAAATTGAAAAAAATCCAAGCAAGCCAGACTTTTTGATCCAAAAGAAAAATAAATATTTTCTTGAAGTATAAGTTATTTTGGGAGTACTTTTGGTCGTGGATCCTCAATACTTATATCAAATAATTTTAAAACAATTTTTCTATTAAGCTCTAAATTATTAAGTAGGACCTCTGTTTTTGTATTTTTATCTCTGAAAACTGTCCATTTTTTCATTTGGAACGGTGTCTCTTCAAATAATACTTCAACATAGCCAGAGGCATTCTTTTTTTTTTCATTAATTTTCACAACTAATTGATTATCATTCTTACGAATTTCTAAAATATTGACTTTGTCATATTTAAAATTCTTAAATAGAAGTAAACTTACTGGTATGTCTGAAAGTTTATAAAATGTGATTGATTTAAGTTTTTTGTTTATTGTGGCTACTTTTTTTCCATCACTAATTATCAAAAGAGGAATCTCATTATATTTTATTCTTACTTTTCCCGGTCGCACAATAAAGATTTCTCCGGATAAAACATCACCATTATTATTTACCTGAATAAATTCAGATTTAAGGGTGTTAAAATTTTGCAGATATTTAAATATTCTATCTTGATTTTGATTGCCAAAACAATCTTTATATATAAATATTAATAATAAGATTATTATTTTACTGAAATTTTTCATAATGACATTATACACAATGACACTAAAGGTTCTAAAGATAAGAAAAATTTTGTTATTTATTTCACTTCTTTTTTTTGGAGGTTGCCAGTTAACACAGTCAACAGACCAAGTTAAGTCAGATCTGAATGTTACATCTATTGACGAGGAGAATTCAATCGAGAATTTAAAACAGGATTCATCTGAAATTCCTCAAGCTGATGTTAAAAAAGAAGAAGAAGCCTTAAACTCTGAGATAGAAGAATCTGAAGATAAGAATAAACTTATCTCATACTTAGCTGATTTATTTGGAACTGAAGATGAAATTACTTTAAAAGAAGTCAAAAAAGATTCAGATCAAAAATTGAAAAGTAAATTATCTGATAAGGAAGAAAAAGACTTTTATAAACCAGAAAAAGCAAAGGACGAGAAAAGAATTATTCCTTTATCTTTGATTGATAAAATTGAGAAAAGTGAAAAACTGGGCACGCAACCAAACTTCTATAAACCTGAAAAACCCAAAGATGAAAAAAGAATTCTTTCTTTTTTTACTGGTTTTTTTGAAAATAAAAATCAACAAGAAATCGACGGGATTGAGCCAAATGATGTAAAAGAGAGTATCATTTCCGGATACGAAAGGAAAAATGATAACAAGGAAGTTGTTGAAAAAGATAATTTGTTAGAAAAAAAAGATAAGAGACTTGAAACAAAAATTGAAAAAAATGATAATTTGATAAAAAATCAGCTTAACGAAGATGAAGCGGTCATAGAAAAAATAGAAAAAGTTGAATCAAAAGAAGATTTGACGATAGATGAAAAGACAAATAATGAGACAGATAGCTTATCTGAAAATATTGATGAAGTATATAATAACGGGGAGAGTGAAAACTTTGCTTTTTTTGACCTAAAAAAACCAAAATCAAAAAAAATTAAAAAACAACCTTTAAATAATTATGTTGGTTTGCTTTTACCATTGACCGGTGAAAAAAGATCAGCTGGAAACTTGGTTCTGAATACATTCAGATATAGTTTGGTCAGAAAGCCAATGGATATAAATTTCAAGATATACGACACCAAAGGTACAAAAAACGGTGCAGTTCAAGCAGCAAATAAAGGGAAAAAAGATGGAGTAAAAACATTTGTTGGCCCGATTTTTTCTGATGAAACAAAGGCTCTAAAAGACTTTTTTCAAAATGAAAAAAATATAACTTTTTTTAGCCTTTCTCCTGATACTTCTAATGTTTCAGATAACATAATAGTATCTGGACAGAACCCACAAGATCAAATGATTTGCATATCAGAAAATCTTATGGCAAAAAAAATTAATGATCTATTATTAATTTATCACAATGATAAATACGGAGAAATTGTAAGAAATAGCTTAGTTCAAGGAATATCTAACTTTGATGCACAAGCTGATATAAAAACTTCTTATCTTAAAATTTCTCAAAACTTAGATTTGAACAATGAAATTAAATCAATTAGCCAATTTGAAAAAAGGAAAAAAAGTCTCAAAAGAAAAAGAATGGAAATTTCTAAAGATAAAAATATTCCTAATGATGAAAAAAAGAGAGAATTGAAAAAGTTGGATAGGCAGTTAACCTTAGATGTTCCTTTTGATGCAGTTATTATCGCATCAGAGGGTGATAAATTACTGGAAATACTCTCTCATTTAGCTTTTTATGACATTAATGCAGAAAATACTTTGATATATGGAACGAGTTTATGGGAGGATACAGATAAAACTGACAAAGTTTTCGAAAATACATTTTATGTAACAAATTTGAAGGAAAAAAGTGAAACATTTTCAAAAAATTTCAAAGATGTTTTTGCTGTAGAACCTTCATCTGTTAATTTTCATTTAGTTGACTTAATCGATTTAGTTAACGATTATAAGTATTATGAAATATATCCTGAGAATAAAATTCATATAGGAGAATTTACTAATACCTTACTTCAGTTAGGTTCTTTGAAAAGAGAGACATTCTTAAAAAAAAACAAGTATAATAATAAAGTCGAAAAAGTATCTAGTTGTCAATTAGATGCTCTTTAGATAATTTCAGAAATGCTTCGTATCTGTGATCACAGAAAATTTTTTTGCTGTGGCTCATTTCGGCAAATGTTTCTGAAAAACCTTTTGGTTTGAAAATAGGATCATAACCAAATCCGTTTATCCCTTTTGGTGGCCAAACAATCTCACCATTGACTTCGCCTCTGTATAAAGAAATATCCGAATCAAACCATTTTAGAGCAATAACACAAACGAACTTTGCATTGAAATTAGAGGTATTTTTCTTAACTATTTCATTGTAAATTTTTTCCATTGCCGGCTCCCACCCACCTGACTCCTTGGCAAAGCGTGCTGAAAATATTCCGGGTTTACCATTCAAAGATTCAACACATAGTCCTGAATCATCAGAAAGACCAATAAAGTTTTGGGAAATACTTCTTACTTTTATTATGGCATTTTCTTCAAAGGTTTTACCAATTTCCTCAACATCTCCAATATTTAGTTCCGATGAAGTTAAAATTTTAATTTTGTATCTTAAGAAAAGACTCTTAAATTCCTCAATCTTGCCCTTGTTATGTGAAGCAATAACAATTTGTTTATCGTTTAAAATTTTTTCTTTCACAATTATCCAATAATTTTTTTTTGTGCAATGAAGATTTTTTTACAAGCATGATCGCATAATTCTGTCATTTCATTCATTTGTTCATGTGTGAAATTTTTTTTTTCCCCCGAGATTTGTATTTCAGAAATACCAGAATTTTTTGTAATGACAAAATTTGCATCCACATCAGCTTTAGAATCCTCCTCATAATCTAAATCAATCAAGATATCATTTTTGATTATTCCGCAAGAAATTGCTGATATCGAATCTTTGATTGGATTAATTTTAATAATTCCTTTATGCATTAGGTTCTTGATTGCTAATGATAAGGCTACAAAAGCCCCAGATATACTTGCAGTTCTTGTTCCACCGTCAGCTTGAAGAACATCGCAATCTAAAATGAATTGACTATCTTTAATTTTTTTTAAGTCAATAATTGTTCTAATTGATCTACCTATTAATCTTTGAATTTCTATTGATCTCCCTGATTGTTTCCCCATTTTTGATTCTCTCTTGTTTCTAGTAGATGTTGAGCTAGGAAGCATTCCGTACTCTGCTGTAACCCAACCAGATTTTTTATTTCTTAGCCACTGAGGAATATCATTTTCATAGGTTGCGCTACAAATGACTTTTGTTTTTCCAATACAAAAAAGGCATGAGCCATGTGAATTTTCAATTACATTTTTTTCAATTGAAATTTCCCTTATATCATAATTTTTTCTATTGAATTTTCTCATTGTAATATATAGTTTAATCAGTATTTAAGTTGAAATATTTATCAATATGAGAAAAAAAAACAATCTAAAATTCTCAAATTCTGTATTGTCTCGAAATGAACCATCAACTATTTTAGATCTAGATCGAAGATCGAAAAAAATTTTTAAACTTATTGTAGATGACTTTCTGAGGGATGGTAAGCCTGTAGGATCAAGAAAGCTCTCAATAAAGATGGGTGAAAAATTGTCTCCAGCTTCAGTAAGAAATGTTATGTACGATTTGCAAGAGGCTGGTTTGTTAATGTCTAATCATTCTTCTGCTGGAAGAATTCCGACAGATCTTGGTCTGAGACTTTTTGTAGATGGTTTATTACAAGTAAGTTCATTAAGTAATATTGAGTGCTCCGAGATAAAAAATACAATAAATGTTAATTCAACAAATGTTGACCAGATGTGTAATGAAGCAGGAAAATTACTTTCAGGACTTTTAGATTGTGCAGGAATAGTGCTAGCTCCTAAACTGGATGGTTTATTAAAGCACATAGAATTTGTGCCTATGAGCAAAGAAAAGGCACTTGTAATTTTGATAACAGAGGATGGTATAATTGAAAATAGAATAATTAAGACACCAAAAGGCATGCCAAGTTCTATCTTAGTTGAAACTACAAATTATTTAAATTCTATTATAAAAGGAAGAACTTTGAGGGAAAGCAAGGAAATTATTAGTAAAGAAATTAAGAGTGATACACTCAATATTGACAATCTAGCTGAAAAACTTATAAACCAGGGATTCGCGTGTTGGGATGATGCAAGTAAAAAAAATAAACTTTTAATTACTGGCACATCTAAATTACTCGAAGATGTCAATGCGATGGAACAACTTGAGGATGCTAGAGTTCTCATTGAAAAACTTGAAAATAAAAAAAACTTGATGGGAATAATAGACGAAACTCAAGAAGCTGAGGGTCTACAAATATATATAGGGTCAGAAAACAGTCTTTTTGGATTAACAGGATGCTCAACTATAATAAGTCCTTTTAGAAACAAGGAAAAGGAAATAATTGGAGCTATAGGAGTGATTGGTCCAATGAGAATTAATTACGCGAAAATTATACCAGTAGTTGATTATACTGCTAAATTAATTGGAAAGAAATTTCAAATAAGTAATTTGGGAGAAACAAATGAATGATAAGAATCAAAACAAGTCATCAAATCCTAATATTGGGAATACAAAAAAAAGTGTAAAGGACTCAAATTTAAATATTAAGAAAAAATCGAATCAAGACCTTGTGGTTGAAGATTTAAAAGTAAAATTAAAAGATTTGGAGGACAAACTACTTAGGTCGTTAGCTGAGAATGACAATTTAAGAAAAAGGCATGAAAAAGAAATAAATGAAAATTTTAAATACGCAGTAAAAAACTTTGCCGAATCTCTTTTGACTGTTACCGATAATTTTCAAAGAGCTATTAATTCTATTCCAAAAATAGAATCTGATAAAAATCCAATTGTAAAAAACTTAATAATAGGTATTCAAGCGGTTGAAAAAGAATTAGAAGACGCACTAGAAAAAAATGGAGTTAAGAGTTTCAAATCAATAGATAAAAAGTTTAACCCAGAATTTCATCATGCAGTTTCAAAAATTCACAGCCAACATCCTGAGGGAACTATAGTTGAGGAATTACAAAGAGGCTTTATGATTGATGAGAGACTTCTAAGGCCTGCAATGGTCGCCGTTTCGATGGGTCCAGAAAAGAAAAATTCACCAGAAAAATGATCATTTCCTGGAAATAAACCTTCGCATCGTAATACTCACTCTTGATTCTTTGGGAATATTAGATATTGGGAATGATCTAAAAATATTGGAATTGTCTTTTAAAATTTTTGGTATTGAGTGAAAAAATAATCTTGAATACCCTCCCATAACAATAACAGATCCAGATGTTAAAATTATTTCCTTTAAATTTTTCTTTTCTTTTCCGTAATGAAATATAGCTTTATTCCCCAGGGAGATGGATACAACTGGGATAGAATAATCATTTTCATCTTTATCTTGGTGAAGACCTAATCGTGCCTCATTATTTTCGTAGACATTTATTAACGAACAGTTTGGAAGTTTTTTTGAGCCAGAAAACTTTGACCAAACTTTAATGAAAATTCCAGGAATTTCTGGCCATTCTTTTCCGTTTCTAGGATTTTTTTTAATATAACCATAGCCACTTTTGTCAGATTTCCATCCCCAATCCCCAGCATTTGTAATTTTAGTTTTGAATGGTGTTCCCCAAATAGGCATTGTGGGTGTGAATAGAGGCGATTTCTTTATAATTCTAGAAACTTCCAAAGCAAGTGAATTTTGGATCTCTTCATTCAACTCATTTAAAAAAATTTTCATTTTTTCCTTGATCTAATGAATGATTTTATAATATAAAATAACAGCTTTAAACAATTTCTTGATAGTGCCTTTTTGGGCTATCTGGGAACTCTGTCCAATAACATTAGGAAGAATAGGAGCGTTATAATGACTATAATTGGCATAGACTTAGGTACCACAAACTCTTGTGTTGCCATAATGGATGGTAAATCACCCAAAGTAATTGAAAATGTTGAAGGTTCGAGGACCACACCTTCAATGGTTGCATTTACCGAAAATAATGAGACTTTAGTAGGACAATCAGCAAAACGACAGGCTGTTACAAACCCTGAAAAGACTCTATTTGCAATAAAAAGATTAATTGGTCGAAGAATGGACGACCCTTCTGTAAAAAAAGATCAGGAAAGATTACCTTATAAAATTGTTCCAGGAGATAATAAAGATGCCTGGGTAGAAATTTCAGATAAAAAATATTCGCCGAGTCAAATCAGTGGAATGATTTTACAAAAAATGAAAGAAACGGCTGAAAAGTTTCTTGGAAAACCTGTCAAAGAAGCGGTTATAACTGTTCCAGCATATTTTAATGATGCTCAGAGACAAGCAACAAAAGATGGAGGAAAAATTGCTGGTTTAGATGTAAAAAGAATCATAAACGAACCAACTGCAGCAGCTCTAGCCTATGGGCTTGATAAGAAAAAAACAGGAACTGTAGCTGTATATGATCTTGGAGGCGGAACATTCGATATTTCGATACTTGAAATTGGTGATGGAGTATTTGAAGTAAAAGCAACCAATGGTGATACAAAATTAGGTGGTGAAGACTTTGATAATGTGTTGATCGATTATTTTACTGCTGAATTTAAAAAAGAACAATCAATAGATTTAAAAGAAGATAAACTTGCACTTCAAAGATTGAAAGAGGCAGCAGAAAAAGCAAAAATTGAGTTATCAACGGCACCTCAAACCGAAGTTAATCTTCCATTTATTACTGCTGATGCCTCTGGACCAAAACATTTAAACATAAAATTATCTAGATCCAAGTTTGAGGCCTTAGTATCGGAATTAATCGATAAGTCTATCGAGCCTTGCAAACAAGCACTGAAGGATGCAGGCATGACCGCCGGTGAGATTAACGATGTTATTCTTGTTGGTGGAATGACAAGGATGCCAAAAGTTATTCAAGCAGTTAAGAATTTTTTCGGAAAAGATCCAAATAGAAGCGTAAACCCAGATGAAGTAGTTGCGTTAGGAGCAGCTGTTCAGGGCGGTGTTCTTGCTGGTGATGTTAAGGATGTTCTACTTTTAGATGTAACCCCCCTTTCACTTGGAATAGAAACCATGGGTGGTGTTTTCACTAAATTAATTGAAAAAAACACAACTATACCAACTAACAAAAGTCAGATTTTTTCAACAGCTGATGATAACCAATCCGCAGTAACAATAAGAGTGTTTCAGGGTGAAAGACAAATTGCAGGAGATAACAAGCTTTTAGGTCAATTTGACTTAGTAGGTATCCCTCCTGCTCCTAGAGGCACACCTCAGATTGAAGTGACATTTGATATTGATGCTAATGGGATTGTTAAAGTTTCTGCTAAGGATAAAGCTACTGGTAAGGAACACCAAATTCAAATAAAAGCATCTGGTGGGTTGTCTGATGAAGAAATCGATAAGATGGTTAAAGATGCTGAGGCCAATGCAGATTCAGATAAGAAAAAAATTGAGACTATCGAAGCAAGAAATAATGCTGACTCGATTGTACACAGCACAGAAAAAAGCCTAAAAGACCACGGCTCAAAAGTCCCAAAAGAGGACAAAGAAAAAATTGAGAAATCACTGGAAGAATTAAAAACAGTGTTAAAAGACGAAAAGGCTGAAGTAACTGTTCTAAAAGAAAAAACTGAGGCTCTTATCCAAAACTCAATGAAGTTAGGTGAAATAATGTATAAAGAGGCGCAAGAGAAAGCTGAAAAAGAAAAAAAAGCTTCGGGGTCTTCTGATTCAAAAGCTGGAGATAAAACTAAGGGTAAAAAAACAAAGAAGGATTCAAAAGTTGTAGATGCTGATTTTGAAGATGTAACAGAAAAAGATAAACCTGACGATAAAAAATCTGCTTAATTTTTGTTTTAGCTTATGTCTAAAAGAGATTACTATGATGTTCTAGGTGTTACCAAAGATGTGGACTCTAGTTCCTTAAAATCTGCATACAGAAAACTAGCAATGCAATTTCATCCTGACAAAAATCCAGGTGACAAGAATGCAGAAAAAAATTTTAAGGAAGTTTCAGAAGCTTATGAAGTCCTTTCAAATGATGAAAAAAGACAAGCCTATGATACTTACGGACACGATGCTTTTGCTCAAGGTGGTGCAGGGGGGGGCGGGTTTTCTGATGGTTTCAGTGGCTTTGGGAGTTTCTCTGATATATTCGAGGACTTTTTTGGTGACATGGGAGGAAGAGGCAATCAAAGAAGAGAGCAAAGAGGACAAGATCTAAAATACGAAATTGATATCGATATAAGAGAGGCTTATACAGGAATTAAAAAAGAAATATCTTTTGACACATTAATCCGTTGTGATGGCTGTAGTGGTTCTGGTTCAGAGAAAGGTAGTGGACTTAAAGATTGTGGAGCTTGCGGTGGTTCTGGTAGGACCAGAGCATCTCAAGGCTTTTTTACAGTTGAAAGAACATGTTCCGCCTGCGGAGGGGCTGGACAGGTAATAACAGATCCATGTTCAAGTTGTAATGGTGAAGGCAGAAGAAGAAAAAATAGGAAAATTGAAGTAAACATTCCAGCTGGTGTAGAAGACGGTAGCAGAATCAGGTTGTCAGGCGAAGGTGCAGTTGGACCCAATGGATCTTCTCCAGGAGACCTTTATCTTTTTGTGAGTATGTTAGATCACCCAATTTTTGATCGAGATGGTATACAAATTTATTGTAATGTTCCTATATCTGTTGTTGAAGCTTCCTTAGGCGGAGAGGTGGATGTACCAACAGTTTCTGGTGGAAAAGTAAAAGTGAAGATACCTGCCGGGTCCCAAAACGGAGATCAATTTAAGTTAAATGGAAAGGGAATGCCAACTATTAGGTCTACATCATTTGGGGATATGGTCATTACTATCAATGTTGAGATCCCTAAAAATTTATCAGATAACCAAAAAAGGTTATTGAAAGAGTTTAATGAAGAATTATCTCAAAAAAATAATCCAGAAAGTACTGGGTTTTTCACTAAAGTAAAAGACTTTTGGGATGGTTTGACGTAATGTTTAGAGATGAAAAAGATTAAAGTCGGGGTTTTTGGACCAGTCGGAAGAATGGGTAGTGATGTTATCAAACAATTAAAAAATGATAATGATTTTCAAATCATTAATATTTGTGAAAAAAAAGGTCACAGAGCTATTGGGAAAAAAATTAACGGATTTATAGTTGAAAATGACATAAGTAAATTAATATCAGATGTTGATGTGATAATTGATTTCACTTTGCCCGCTGCAACAATATCTCTTATAGCTCAAATGAAGAAACTGAATAAAAAAACAGCTTTGGTGACTGGGACCACTGGTTATACACATTCCCAAGAAAAAAGATTCATTCAACTAGCCAAAGGTCAAAAAATTCTTAGATCTTTTAATATGAGTCTTGGGATAAATCTTATGAAAAAACTTCTTAAAATTGCATCAAAAAATCTTTCGGATATTTCGGATATAGAAATAGTCGAAACACACCATAACAAAAAAAGAGATATCCCATCTGGCACGGCCCTAACTCTTGCAGATTCTATTAATAAAGGTTTATTAATTGAAAAAAAATTTGCTTTCAGGGAAAAGTCAGCAGATAAATTAAGAAAGAAAAATGAAATTGGTTTTTCCTCTATCAGAGGTGGGGATGTTGTTGGGGATCATACTGTATTTTTTTTTTTAGATGGGGAAAGAATAGAAATTACTCACAATGCCCACTCAAGGAAAATTTTTTCTTTGGGAGCTATTAGTGCTGCCAAATGGTTAGTTAAAAAAAAACCTGGTTTATACACTATTTCGGATATGTTAATTTAAAGAATGAAAAGAAAATTTAAGAACATAATTATTTTCTTTTTGGGATTCTTCCTAATTTCCTGTGAAGAAAATATTTCCAGCGAAGATCTCCACATTTATAAAAATTTAATGGATGTAAGATTAGGTCATTTGGGAAATGCAATTATAATGCAGGGAAGATTACTTGATGCTTTTAATTTAAGTAATGAGAGAGCCGATGAGGACCATTTTAAAGAAGCTGAGGAAATAATAAAAAGTCATTTAAAATCCTTTGGTAGGTCAGATGAATTAAGAAAGATGGATATTCCAAATTCATCAAAATTGAGAGAAATTCATTATTCTTTAATTGAAGCTTCAGAATTATTAATTTCAGCAAGTAACGCTTTGGAGGACAATGCATGGTTGGGAGGTTCTGTAAGCTTTGCTGAGAGGAATGTTGATATGGCCAGGGTAAATTTTCAAAATGCTGTAAAAATCGTTTATGTAATAGAAGACGAAAAAAAAGTTAAACCAGTTATGGAGCACGAAGAATATGATGTGGGTGAAAAGCCAAAGCTAGATTTGCAAATTCAAGATAACATACCAGAAGATTAATTAGAATTTTTCTTATTTACTAAATAACCTCCTAAAACAATTAAAATCAATCCTAATAATAAATTAGGAGATAATTTTTCTGATAAAAATATGTATGACCATAAAAAACCAAAACAAGGAATTAAATAATTACTTTGACTGGCAAAAATTGCAGATTTTTTTTTAATGATATGAAAAAATAAAGAAATTGCCAGTCCGGTACAAATTATTCCAAGTATAGTTGCTGAAATCAAACCGTAACTTTTTATTGAAATAATTAAATCAATAATTCGTATTTCCAAAATATACATAGTTCCTAAAAAAATTGGTATGGACATTATCGCCGCAACAAGTATTGAGCAGAAGGCTAATTCTATGGAGGAAGAATCATCTAATTTTTTCACCCAATTTGCTGAGAAAGCATACATAATTGAAGCTAAAATTATAAGAAATGAATAAATAGAATTTTCAATTAAGAGTATTGAATTAAAACCTAAAAAAATTATCATACCTAAAAATCCAGTCATTAATCCCAATGAAATACTGAATGAGAATCTTGAATTCTTGAGCAATAAAAAAGAAATTAGAAAAGTAAACAATGGCATTGTACCAATTAATGTTGATGCGGTCACACTATCAACATAGACTTCACTCCAACTTATTAAATTAAAGGGAATTACATTACCAAGGAATGCAATAACCAATAAATCAATTTTATTTTTATTAAACAGTCTTTTTATCTTTGCAATTTTACAAAAAAAAAAAAGAAAAATTGATGCAATTAATAATCTATACAAGGTTAATAGGGTTGGGTGTATTGACTCAACACTTATTTTTATAAATATAAAGGAACTGCCCCAGATTGCTGACAAAAACAATAAAGAAAAATAATTTGAAAGTAAATTGAATGATTTTGTTTGTCTCAGAATTATACTCTTCTGCTTAATTTGTATTGTTTTAAAGCTTCATTTATTTTTTTCATCAATCGCTTTTTATCTTTGAAGTTTAAAAAAGAACCAATCATAACAACTTTGTTTTTTGATTTTATAATTAAATTGTGGTTATGCGAATTTGCTTTAAGTAACTCTGCTTTCGTCCAGTAAGGTTCTAAATCCCAACTTTGAATTTTTCCAGATGGAAAATTTCTAGTTATTAATAATTTTTCTTTTATGATTATTAAGTTTTCAAAAATCTCTCCACTTTTATAGTTCATTTTGAAGGCATAGTACAAAAGCAATACATCAAGACCCAGAAAGCCAAAAACTGGCCAGGCACCTATGATCCAGAAAAATACACCGATTGAAAAGAAGACTGCGGCAACACAAAGCATCAAATATCTGAAACCTTTTTTAGATAAACTCCTGTAGGGAAGAACAGTTATGTTTAGCAAAGCGTTAGTCATACTATTATATAAAATTCTTTTTTGACTTTTTAAAGTTATAATTTGTAAAAAATAGGTAAAAAAAGATTGTGAATAATATAAAATAAATCATGAAAAAGAAAATTCTTGGCTTTGGGAATGCCGTATTAGATATGATATCCGAGTCATCAGACGAATACCTTTTGAAAAATAATTTAGAAAAGGGTTCCATGAGTTTAGTTGAACAAGACATATCAGACAAACTTACAAGTGAAATAAACTTGATAAAAAAAAGTTCTGGAGGATCTGTTGCAAATACATTAGTAGGAATTTCACTTCTTGGAACGCCAACCCTTTTTTGTGGAAAAGTAAAAAATGATGATTTAGGAAATGATTTCAAAGAAGATATGGAAAAATCTGGAACAAAATTTTTGTGCAATCAATCTGAAACTGGATTGCCAACTGCAAGGTGTTTGGTATTTGTTACGCCAGATGGAGAAAGAACTATGCAAACTTTCCTTGGAGCTAGCACCACTTTAGATGAGGGCGATGTTTCAGAATCTTTTTTTGAGGAAGTCAGGTTTTTATTAATTGAGGGTTATTTGTGGAGTTCTGAGTCAGCAAGAAGAGCGATATTCAAAGCAATAGAAATATCCAAAAAGTATAACATAAAGATTATTTTTTCACTTTCAAATCATAATCTAGTTAAAATGTTTAAAAATGATTTTTTGAAATTTATAACTGATCATGTTGACATCTTGATTGGAAATGAGATGGAATTTTTTGAGATATTTAGTTCTAAAGAAGAAAAAATTATTTCTAATAAAGTTTCAGACTCTCTAGAGATTTGTATAATGACAAAAAGTAAAAATGGGGTAACAATTTTTAAAGATAAAAAAACTTTTAATATTGAAGCGTGTAAGGTTGATAATGTTGTAGATTCTACAGGCGCGGGAGATATGTTTGCAGCTGGATTCATATCAAAGCTATCATATGAAGATAATGTTGTTGAAGCAGCCAAGTTTGGATGCAAAGTGGCTGCAAAAATTATTAAGCAATATGGGGCAAGACCCACTAGAGATTTACTTAAAGATTTGGAATAAACTTTAAAAAATTAAGTTAAATAATTTGCAATTCCCAATCCAAACAAGGGAATCTGAAAGCCAAAATTTGTACTTATGGCTTTATCTTTGGATATTATCCCATAAGCTGTCCAAAGAATTACACCAAAGCCGTGAGTAAATATGTTAATCGGATAGATGTTTAAGTTGGTAAAAAGAATTCCAGAAAGAACGAAAATTGTCCCAACCCACTTGATTTTATTCATAATTGTAAACTCCTAAGTTAAGTAATTTTCAGATTAAACAATATCATAAGAAATAGCTAAAAATTTAACTTTAAAACTTATTTAAGTGTTATTTTAAGAAAGTTTTCAATTTTTCTATCACGAGTGGTGGTTCGATTAGATCAATATTTTTTGAGGTAAAAAGATTTTGAGATGATATAGAAACATTTTCTGGATTCCCATAAGGTGAAAATTTTTGTGAATCAGTTGGGCCAAAAATTGTAATTATGGGTATTCCTGCTGAAGCAATTAAGTGACCACAACCTGTATCATTTGAAATTCCAAAATTACATTTTTTTGCAAATTCAAGGGTTTTCATAGGGTTATCACTTTTAAAAACTTTTTGTGATTTTAAAATTCTTTCTAAATCTTTTTCTTGGGGCCCTAATATGAAAATTGGCTTGTATTTTTTTATTTTAAGAAAATCAGCTATTTCTAAAAATTTATTTATTGGCCATCTTTTCCATGATACTGAGGCACCTGGACAGATAGCTACTTTCTTAAAATTATTTATATTTTTCTTGTATATTCCATTTTGAGGGAGGTTTGAAAAAAATAATGTAAGATCAACAAGTTGTTTGCTAAGATTTTTTTCTTGGTAATCAGTATAGAAAAAATCTGAAAACCAAAATTTACAACTTGCTGAAACGAATAATTTTTTAGGTATCATTGAAAGAATAAGAGTAGTTAAAAATCTTCTTTGTGTATCAATAACGATGTCATATTTTGTGAAATTTTTAGCCTTAAAAATATCAAAAAAATTGGATCCAAAATCTTTGTTATCCAGAACTCTATCAATAAGATTTTTGGAAAGAGGTTGAAGCGTAGATTTAAAAACTGACGATCCTTTCCCCGCAAACCATGTGATTTCAGAGTTTGGAAATAAATTTCTTAAACTTTTAAGAAAGGGGATTTTTATCAAACCATCACCCAAAAGATCCAAGCCTACATAGACTAAAATTTTTTTCCTATCTAAATATTTTTGGTCAAATCTTCTGAGGTTTTTTTCCTCCTTCCATGTTTGAAAAACTATTTGTCTCAAAACCTCGCTAGCAATTTCAGGTTTGATTTTGTTGATGATATATTTTAGAAACATTCTACTGAACAGAGATTTTTTGTTAACTCTTCTTTGCCATTTCCAACACCTTGATATAATTTTATTGTTGCATTTATTTATTAATGATCTTTGTAATAATGGATGAGTTTCTATAAAGTTTATTGTTGCCATAGACAAATCGTAAAGAGTTTGTCCATTAATATTCATTATTCTGTTTTCTATAAACGAGGGGCCAACACATATTAATTTGCTGGTTTGAGCTATGACAAATCTTTCATTTCCTTTTTTTTTTAAATGATAACCAGAAATTTTCATAGGCACAGAAAAATCTTGAACAAAAACATCTTCATCACAGCCCCCAATTTTTAAAAAAGCCTGTGTTTTAACCATTAAATTGCTGGATCCACCCCACCCTCCTAAAAGAAATTTCTCCAAAGAGTTTGTCAAAACTTTTGTATCGGAACTAAAACTAATATCTTCAAATTTAAACTCTTTCGGTTTTTTAACCCATTTCCAATCACCATAGAGTAGATCGATATTTAATTTTTCCATTTCTTTTTTCATGTAACTAATTGCATATGGAGCGATTATGTCATCTCCATCTACAAGTTTTATAAACGAATAATCTACAAACTTTAACGCTTTGTTAATAGCAAT
>MDTA01014178.1_pt1 | contig 15660 bp, 14 predicted proteins | sample 811151 | NCBI WGS metagenome assembly MDTA01 (sample SAMN05326648, study PRJNA326480) | marine metagenome | isolation source: seawater | place: Indian Ocean: South | collected 2010 | reverse complement strand
TACTTAATTTGCCCAGGTGGTGGAATTGGTAGACACAAGGGATTTAAAATCCCTCGAAGGTTAACTTCGTGCCGGTTCAAGTCCGGCTCTGGGCACCATAACTTGAGGTTTATTAATCTTTTAATAAATATATGGTTGTAATTTATGATCGAAAGGAAACAAGAATACTATAAAATAATTTAAAAATATTTTTTTATGGATGAAGTAAACAAAAAAAATAATTCTAACGATTTTGATGAAATAGATCTTCAAGAAATTTTTTATTTTTTATTAGAAAATAAAAGAATTATTTTTTCTTTGACAGCACTTGCATCAACTATCGGAGTTATTGTGAGTCTTCTCCTGCCAAATATATATGAGTCTAAAGCTATGTTGGTTCCTGTAAATGCTTCTAGCGGAATTTCTGCAACCCTACAGAATTACAGTGGGCTAGCCGGACTTGCTGGAATAAGTCTTCCCTCAAGTGAAGATGAGGATAACTCTACTAAAGCAATAGAAAAGATTCAGTCTTTAAGTTTTTTTGAAAATAATATACTCCCAAATATTTTCTTACCAGACCTCATGGCTCTTAAGTTTTGGGATCATGAAACAAACAGCTTGGTATATGATGAAAATATTTACAATAAGTATACAAACGCTTGGGTAAGAAGCTATCGTTATCCTCAGAAACAAATACCGAGCGCACAAGAGAGTTTTGAAGAATATATAACTAAATTTTTTAGCGTGACTCAAAGTATTGATACTGGCTTTATAACAATATCAATAAAACATCAATCTCCATTTATAGCTAAGCAATGGACTGAATTAATTGTTTTAGAAATAAATAATTTTTACAGACAAAAAGATAAATCAGAAGCTGAAAAAGCCGTAAGTTATCTCAATGAACAAATTTTAATGACAGGACTTACTGAAATAAAGCAAGTTATTTCAGAACTTCTTCGAGAAGAAACTCAAAAGTTAGCTCTAATAGAGGCCAATGAATTTTATGTTTTTGATTATATTGATCCACCTGCAGTAATGGAGGAACACGAGGAACCGAACAGAATCATTATTTGTATCATAAGTTTATTTTTAGGAGCGATAATAGGTATTATTTTTGTTCTTCTAAAGTATTACAGGCTTGAAAAGTCAAATTAACAATTGATGAAAAGTTAATAAAAATTATGACAAAAGACAGCTTATTGATATTTTTGCAGAACTATAACTTTTTTAACAAAAAATTATATTTTCCATCATACATATGGATCCTTTAGCTAAGAACTATAATTTTTTCGGTAATGTAGCAACTTATAAAAATAGATTTAATTTCGGTACTTCTTTCTTCCTAGTATTTTTGTCCCTGTTGGTAATCTATGATTCCCAAAGTCCTAGATTTATGGAAAATCAAAAGATGATACAAGCAGTTTTCTATTCTTATACATTTCTTTTAGCAATGGCGTTTATTATTTCTCGTCGCGCAAAGATCAATAAGTACCTTTTTTTTGGAATTGTGTTGTCAAGTTTTGGACTAATGAAATCAATTGTATCAAGTCACTATCATTTCACATGGATTATTGGCGATTTTTTATTGGTGACTTCTCCAATAATGATTGCAATTTCAGCATACTACAGACCAAATCTGTTTATAAATCGAATATTTTGGTTTATGGTCATCATTGCATTATTAGCATCATTTATTGCATTCTTTTTTCCGGATATATCAGACCGAAATAGGTTTGAGGCGCCATCTATATTTATTATTACAACAATTTCTTATTTGTTATTGACATCTGATTACAAAAAGTATCGCATTGTAACAATTTGTCTTTATTTTTTAATAGTTATCCTAGCTTGGCTTTCCCAATGGCGATTTAATTTTATGCTAACCCTCTTATGTCCAGTCTTTATAATTGCACTCCACTATGGAATAAATAGAGTTTTTGTTATCTCGACATTCTTATTCTTGGCAGGTGGCTCCATGATTTTCTTTAGTGGTGATTGGATTACCTCGACAATACAGCAATCAAGATTTGCTTTCATTTATCAGGGAGGCATCGCAAACGATAGCTCACTTATGTTTAGGTTTTTTGAGGCTGCTGCTGTTTTACAATACTGCATTGATAACTGGAGTATTCTTGACTACATTTTTGGAGGTGGGCATGGAGCTTGGTTTGATGGCCGGGCTTTATCAAGCTTAGCTTACTCAGAATATTTTGATGATAAAATTTATGATGGCCAGATTAGAGTCCATAACATTCATATTGGCTTCATAGCTATATTTTTTAGATATGGAATTTTAGGAATAGCTTTATTAATTTATTTGCTATATAAAATTTGGAAATATTTACTGAGAATTAGAAATTTCCCCATAGAAATAAGAATATTGACTTCAAGTACTTTTATTTATTTTATTACTCAGTTAACGCTCTATAATATGTCAAATACAATTCTTTTTACTTTTGTTGTGGGCTCCTTTTTAGGTATATATCTCTTAACAGCAAGCAAGGTTAGATAAAGATTTTTATGTTATTGATCTCAGTTTCAATTAAATTAAGTTTTTTGTTTTTTCAAGGAAAAAATGACTGATAAATCAATTAATCTCAAGAGTTTCATCTATGGTGCAGGTCTATCCATAGGCATGAGAGGATTTGCAGTAATTGCTATGTTTTTAATGGACTTGATTATTTCAAGATCGCTTGGATTGGATGAAGCAGGTTTTTTCTTTTTAGGAGTAACCATGGTTACATTTCTCTCATCAATAGGGAGAATGGGATTAGAGCAAACTCTTGTAAAAAATATTGCTATTTTTAACAATGAAAAATCTTTTTCTAAAGTTCGATCGATTTATAAAAAGTCAATGTTTATATCTCTTTCATTGTGTACTTTTCTATCCCTTTCACTGATTTTTCTTTGGGATCCATTAATTTCTAAGATTTTTACAACTGAAGGATTTAAACCAGTATTTATTTTAATGATGTGCTGCCTACCTTTTTTTTCACTAAATATTCTTCAGGCTTATGTTTTTCAAGGTGCCGAAAGGATTATGACCAGCCTAATTTTCTTAAATATTTTGATTCCAATTCAAGTATCTATTTATGTATACCTATTTGAAATATCAAGTGCTGTTCAGTCTGCACGGGCTTTTTTATTATCAAGTCTTATAGCCTTAATTATTGGTGTAATTATCTGGCTTACATCTATCCCAAGGGCTACAGATAAAAAAATAATCTCTAATAGAATTATTCTTAAAACTAGTTTACCTCTCTGGGGTTACATAATCCTTACCCAATTAATATTATGGTATTCACAGCTGATTTTGGGTATTTTTGGTAATGTAGGTGAAGTCGCTATACTTGCAGTTTCACAGAGGATTTCTCTGCTAGTGAGTGTAATGCTTTTAGCTGTTAATAATATTGTTTCACCAAAATTCGCCAAATTATTTGCAGATGGAAAAATTAGAGAGTTAAAGAGGTTGACTGTTTGGTCAGTCAGACTTCTATTAGCAGCTGGTTTACCTATTATTGCAGTAATAATAATATTCCCTGGAAAAATCCTTTCTTTATTTGGGAGTGAATATACTCAAGGAGCTTTAGTTTTAATTATTCTTGCATTTGGGCAGCTAGTTAATATTATGACTGGGTCAGTAGCAATGTTGCTTAGTATGACAAAATATGAAAGAGAACTGCGTAATATGACAATAATAACTGCATTAATCGTTCTTCCATTTGGATTTTATTTGATTTCTAGTTTCGGGTTAATTGGTGCTGCTATAACAACTAGTTTTTCTATCGCCCTTCATAATCTCTTACTTGCTTTATCTGTTTACTCTAAATTAGGCATAAACGTGTTAAAGTTTTGGTAGAAATAAATAGCCAATTCAATCAAAAAAATAAATAGTATTTACAATGAATCCTAGAAAAAATGCAATTGTAAAAAAAAGTCTAAAGGTTCTTTATGATATTTATCGAAGGTCAATTGGGATTGAAAATAATAATGCGATCTTTCTTAATTCTATACCTAAAAGTGGCACACATTTAGCTCATCAACTTCTGATTAAATTAAATTTTAATGATAGGTATGGATTTTTTGCCAGCACTCCATCGTGGAGTATGAAAATTCAGGAATCACATAAAGCAAAACAGTATTTGCGCAAACAACTCTTTAATGAACTTATCTCAGGACACCTTACTTATTCAAAGGAAATGGAAAATTTTTTGAATGAATTATCTATTCCGACTGTATTTATTTATAGAGATCCAAGAGCAATTTTCTTATCAGAACTTAACTACTTATCAAACATGAATAGATGGCATAGATGCCACAAATACTATGCTAGTTGTAATTCATTTAATGAAAAGTTCAATTTATGCTTAGAAGGATTGCCTGAATCAAGTTTTTACTACCCAAAATTCTCACAAAGAATTAAAGATTATTTAGGATGGATTAATTCTAATTTTGTTTGTGCAATTAGATTTGAAAATCTTATAAATGAGGACATAAGAGTTAATGAAATAAATAATTTACTCAATTATTTAGAAACTTTCGATAATATGAATGAACTCAAGATTTCCAATATTAAAGATTTGAAAACCTTTTTATCGCCTGAGAACTCTCATACTTTTAGTGGGTTAGAGCCTGATCGATGGAAAACAGTTCTTAGCTCATCCCAAATCAACCAACTTGAATCTCATCTCGGAACTTTAATTAAAGATATGGGATATATTTAGAATTTTAAATGTGTAAAAATAATACACTTATTAATGTAAAAAGGTTTTAATTTGAAAATTATTATTCATGACTATGCCGGTCATCCATTTCAGGTTGACTTATCAAGGCATCTAGCTAAGAGAGGTCATAAAGTTTATCACCTTTACTTTGCAGGAGATAAAGGCCCCAAGGGAAATATGATCAACTATGATAATAAATTAGATATATTTTTCGAAGCTATTGGCTCAACAGATAACTACTCAAAAACCAATTTTTTTAAACGCCGCATGGGAGATCTTCAATACGGAAGAGACATCGCAACAAGAATAAGCGAAATTAATCCCGATATAGTTATTTCCGGTAATACTCCTACTGAGACACAAGAAATTATTTTAAATAGATGTGAAAATATTGGAATTAAATTTGTTTATTGGTGCCAAGATTTTTACTCAATAGCAGCTTCATCTATATTGAAAAAAAAGTTATCTTTTGTTGGACAATTAATTGGAAATTATTATCAACATTTAGAAAGAAATCAGATGTTGAGAAGTGATCACATAGTTCTCATCACGGAAAGATTTCGAGACCAAACTAATAAATGGGTGATCAACAAAAAGAAAATATCTGTAATACCTAATTGGGGGGCTCTTAATGAAATTAATATTTCATCAAAAAGTAACGCTTGGGCACAAAAAAATAATCTTGAAGCAAGCAAAGACAGAGTCATTTACTCTGGAACTATGGCCTTGAAACATAATCCAGTTTTGATAGAAAACTTAGCAAAAGAAAATCCAAGTATAGAAGTCATAGTTATTGGATCTGGAGTTGGGGTTGATTATCTTACGAAACAAAAACCTTTAATACCAAATCTAAAAATTTTACCTTTACAACCATTTTCTGAATTTGAAGAAGTTCTGGGTAGTGGTGATGTTTTAGTAGCAGTTATTGAGGATGATGCAGGTAAATTTTCTGTGCCATCAAAAGTATTAAGTTACATGTGTGCAGGAAAACCGATTGTTTTAGCAGCTCCCTCAGAAAACTTGGCAGCTAAAATTATAACTGATTCAAATTCAGGTATTGTTGTTGATTCCTCGGACATTCAAGGATTTTCTGCTGCAGTTTGTGGATTAATTACAGATAAAATAAGAAGTGATACAATGGCAATTAACGCTCGCAAATATGCAGAAGCTAATTTTAATATAGAAAAAATTACGGATGACTTTGAAAATATTTTTAGAGATATCACTCAATAATTCAAGTTGGAGAAAACTATGAAAAAAGCAATAGTATGCGGAGCCGGTGGTTTTATAGGAGGACACCTTGTAAAAAGACTCAAAAATGAGGGATTTTGGGTAAGAGGCGTTGATATTAAATTCCCTGAGTATGATGAAACTGCTGCTGATGACTTTATACAAGGAGATTTAAGAGATTTAAATTTATGCCATCGCGCGTTTGATCAGAATTTTGATGAGGTTTATCAGCTAGCTGCTGATATGGGGGGTGCTGGATTCGTATTTACTGGAGAGAATGATGCAGAAATAATGCACAATTCAGCAACAATAAACTTAAATGTTCTTGAGACTTGTCGTCAACGAAATATTAAAAACATCTTTTATAGCTCATCGGCATGCATGTATCCTGAGCATAATCAAATGGACCCTGATAACCCTTTATGCTCTGAAGATTCAGCATACCCTGCAAATCCAGATAGTGAGTATGGTTGGGAAAAGCTTTTTAGTGAAAGACTTTATTTAGCATACGGAAGAAATCATGGAATGAATGTCAGAGTTGGAAGATATCATAATATTTTTGGGACTCATGGTACTTGGGAAGGTGGAAGGGAAAAAGCCCCTGCAGCATTCTGTAGAAAAATAGCCTTGGCAGAGGATGGTGGTGAAATTGAGATGTGGGGTGATGGAGATCAAACTAGATCATTTTTATATGTTGACGAATGTGTTGAAGGTTCAATTCGTCTTATGAGGAGTGAATGGGAGGGTCCTGTTAATATTGGATCAGAGGAAATGGTTTCCATAAATGATTTAGCTAAAATGATAATGAAAATAGCCGGAAAGAATCTGAGTATCAATCATATTTCTGGACCTTTAGGTGTGAGAGGAAGAAACTCTGACAATAAATTAATATTAGAAATGCTGGGTTGGGCTCCATCTGGATCCCTTGAGAATGGATTAAATAAAACCTATGAATGGATCAATAATGAAGTAAAAATTAAATATAATCCATTGAGAAATGATTCTTAATAAATTCATAAAATAAATAGGAGAAATTCTTTTGAAATCCTGTATTATTTTTGGAGGTTCTGGATTTATTGGAACTTTCTTTGCTCAGCATTTAATCGATCAGCATCATTTCTCAAAGGTTTATATTTATGATATTGAAGAAATACCTTATAACAAATCTTCTTTCCGAAGAGGAATAATTGATAACTATCCCGAAATTATACAAATTCATGGAGATGTGAGAGAGACTATTGAATGGTTGCCATCAGAAGAAATTGATCTTATTGCAAATTTCGCTGCAGTTCATCGCGAGCCCGGCCATGAAGAATATGAATACTTTGAATGTAATATTAAAGGAGCTGAGAATATATGTAATTGGGCTGAAAGGACTAATTGTCAAAAGATAATATTTACGAGTTCTATTGCTCCATATGGTCCAAGCGAAGATATTAAAGATGAGTCTTCAGTACCTGTTCCCCAGACAGCATATGGCAGCTCAAAGTTAGCTGCTGAAAAAATTCACTGTGTTTGGCAGGCAAGAGACATTCAAAGACAGCTTGTTATAGTAAGGCCTGGTGTTGTATTTGGGCCTGGGGAGGGCGGCAATGTTTCTCGCTTAATTAAAGCCGTTCACAAGCGCTATTTTTTTTACATGGGAAATCGTAAAACACGAAAAGCAGGTATATATGTTAAAGAACTTTGCAGAGCTATGATGTGGGTCTTAAATAGCAAGAAAGCAAAGATTGAAGGCGTCACTCTTTTCAACATGTCTATGAATCCAGGCCCATCCATAGAGGAGTATGTAAACTCAATAGCTAAAATTGGTAATCTTTCTATTTGGATACCAAATGTACCAAAATCATTTCTTATGATAGCTGCTTATCTAATTGAAATTGTAGCTAAGCCCTTAGGTATAAAGCATCCATTTAGTCCAATACGAATAGAAAAATTAGTGCGATCAAATAATATCCTTCCAACATATTTAGTCGAAAATGGCTATGACTTTAAATACACGCTTGATGAAGCATTTTCAGATTGGAAAAAAAATTTCCCAGAGGAATGGCACTAAATATTAATGGTTAAATTTAAAAACCTCCAAAAAGAAGAACCTTACATAATGTTTAAAGACAGATATGATACTGCTTTAAAATCAGGTCAAAAAAATATTGAAGCGATGGTTGTATCAAGTTATGACACAAACTGCATGGAAGTTAATTCAAGGTACGTTAATTTAAAGTTTATTGATGGCAATAAGTTTATCTTTTTTAGTAATTACAATTCTCCAAAATCAATTGCTTTTAGATCCCATCAACAAATTAGTGCTCTTTTTTATTGGCCATCTACAAATAACCAAATAAGGATTAAGGCAAAAATTAATAGAACCTCTGATGACTATAATCGACAGTACTTCAAAAAAAGGTCTAAAAACAAAAATGCATTAGCCATTAGCTCAAATCAGTCACAAAGAATTGAATCTTATGATTATGTTGTCAAAAAATATAATGAAGTTAAAAACACTCATGATCTCCAAAAATGTCCAGATTTTTGGGGAGGATTTTCATTTATTCCTTATTACTTTGAATTTTGGGAAGGAAATGATTCTAGGTTGAACAAACGAGATGTATATAAAATGACAAATGGCAAATGGGAAAATTTCATTATTGAACCTTAAGAAAAAGATTTGCGAATATGATCAATTAGTTTAAAATTATCATAAATTATGAACTCTTATTCATTAAGCTATAAAATCAAAACATCTTCTTGATGCATTAATTCAAAAAAATTCTATTAGGTAACTATCATAGCCATCTCAAAAAAAAGAACTACACCTATAAATGAAAATATCAAAGCTTCTGAGGTCATGCTAATTGATCAAAATGGTGTTAAGCAAGGGTTATATACAATCGATAAAGCTTTGAAAACAGCAACTGAAGCTTCACTAGATTTAGTACAAGTTTCACCTTCTAACTCCAACCCAGTAGTATGTAAACTTTTAGATTATGGAAAACATATTTTTACAAAGAAAAAAAACACATCATCTTCAAAAGGAAGGTCAAAAAAGAAATCTTTGAAAGAAATTAAATTTAGACCCTCTACAGATGTTGGAGATTACAATATTAAATTAAAAAAGATAAAAAGCTTTATTCTTGAGGGAGATAAGACTAAAATAAGCGTCCGATTTAGAGGTAGAGAGATTCTTAATAGTGGTCTTGGTTTGGAGCTTCTTCAAAAAATTAGTGAGGAGCTTTGTGAAATAGCGACTGTGGATCAAGAGCCGTCATTAGAAGGTAGACAACTCTTAATGATTCTTTCTCCATTAAAGAAAAAAAATTAAGTGAAAATAAAATAAAATGGGTTACAAGCAAAAAACACATTCTGGAGCGGCAAAGCGTTTCAAGTCTACAAGTAAATCTATCAAAAGTAGAAGCGCTAATCGAAATCATATTCTTTCAAAACAGTCTACAAAAAGAAAAAGACATAACAGGGGTTTGAATAAACTTAGTGGGTCCGTTCTCAAAATGGCCTCTAGGCTAATCAAAACATAATATGCCAAGAGTAACAAAGTCACTAAAAGCTAAAACAAGACATAAAAAGGTATTAAAAGCTACAAAGGGTCATTATGGCGCAAGAAGTAGGCTATATAAAACTGCTAAGCAATCAAATATTAAATCTCTTCAATATGCTTTTAGAGATAGAAAAAACAAAAAAAGGTCTTTTAGATCCTTGTGGATTTCAAGAATTAACGCAGCATCAAGGGCTCAGGGAATTTCATATTCAGACTTATTGAATGGGATGAATAAAAATAATGTAATACTTAATAGAAAAATTTTGTCTGACCTTGCGATAAATGACCTCACAACATTCGAGAAGATTGTTAAAATGGTTGTAAAATAAAGAGATAATGTCTACTTTAGACGACATATCTCCTCCTTCTATAAATAAAAATCTAGGCACCCTTCATCCAATCAATCAAACAAAGGATTATTTGATAAGTCTTCTCAGCAAACTAGGTTTCAAGGAAGTTAATGGTCCTGAAATTGAAACTGAAAAATTTAACTTTGACATGCTTAATATAAAGAAGTCTCATCCTGCGAGGCAAATGCATGATACTTTTTACCTAGATAAAAAAGATCAATTGTTAAGAACACATACTTCACCTGTTCAGATAAGAAGCATGCTTATGAGTAATCCACCTATAGCTTTTACATCCGCTGGAAAAGTATTTAGAAAAGATGATGACTCTACACACCTCCCTATGTTTCATCAAGTTGAGGGTATTTACGTTGATAAGGAAGTCACTTTTGCAAATCTAAAAAATCTTATTCATCAAATAATTAATGATCTATTTGGACCAAGTATAGAGATAAGATTTAGGCCTTCATATTTCCCGTTTACAGAACCATCAGCAGAAGTTGATATCTTATCAGAAAGTGGGAAATGGCTTGAAATACTTGGTTGTGGAATAGTAAATCCAATTGTTCTTGAAAATTGTAATATTAACTCAGAGGAATATAGCGGCTTGGCCTTTGGATTAGGAGTCGAAAGAATAGCTATGCTGAAATATGGAGTTAGCGATATTCGAGACTTTTATAAATCAAACTTAGATTTTTTAGCACAATTTAAATGAAGGTAATCTATCAAGATATTATAAATTATTTATCTGAAAAACCATCAAAAGAATTAATTTCAGAGAAACTTTTCCAACTCGGCCATGAGCATGAAATTGACGGAGATATATTTGACCTTGAAATAACTCCAAATAGAGGAGATTGTTTATCATTAATTGGATTAGCAAGAGATCTAAATGTCTTTTTTGGAAATTCAAAAGTCCTTGAGATCTATGAAAACGATATAGAGGAGCTCGAAATAAATTTTCAAAACCTCTCTATCAAAGACTGTCCCAAAATCTCTTTTTTAGAAATAGAAATCGATGAGATTAAAGAGAATTATAAAAAATATCTCGAAAATTACTTTTGCATATTTGGAATAAATAAAACAAATTTATTCACTGATATTTCTAATTATATTTCATATGAACTTGGACAACCAACTCATTGTTTTGATAGTAGTAGCATTAAAAGCAAATTGATATTTGAAAATAAAAGATGTGATTTGGTATTTGAAACACTTCTTGATTCAAAAATAAAACTTGATGATTACAACTGCGTTTTTTCTATGGGAGATGAGATAATTAGCCTTGCTGGAGTAATGGGAGGTAAATCTACTGCTTGCTCAACTAAAACAAAAAAAGTATTAGTCGAGTGTGCTTTCTTCAATCCAGAATCAATAATTGGGAGATCTGTAAAGTATAATTTAAATTCAGATGCTGCTCATAAGTTTGAAAGAGGTGTCGATATTGCATCGCAAGAATATACACTGAGAAGATTTATTAAGATTCTCGAAGATCATGCAAAAATAAAAACAATAAAGATGAAAACATTCACATCAAATGAACATGAGTATATTCAAATTCCAATTGACGTTGAAAAGATTAATAGGATTCTTGGAACTCAGCTCAAAAAGAAAGAATATCTGAATTATCTTGAGAAGCTTGGGTTTAGTGTGACTGATAAAATTAATGTCCCATCATTTAGACATGATATTAAAACTCAAAATGATTTGGCCGAGGAGATTGCTAGAGTTATTGGTTATAACAATATTTCAAGCTCTTCCATAAATTTAAAAAAAACCTTAAGTAAGGAGGAAATAAATAAAGTTTCTTTTTTTGAGATTCTCTTGACTAATAATGGCTTTTCAGAAGTTATTAATTTTCCATTTACCTCTTCAAAAGATAAAAAATCAATTATTATTGACAATCCTCTTGATTCAAGCCGAAATCATCTTCGAACATGTATAAAGGATTCTCTTGTTGAAAATCTCTTATATAACGAGAGAAGGCAAGAAGACTCAATTAAACTTTTTGAAATAAGTGACATCTATACAAAAGAGGAAAAAATTAAAAAAAAGAAAATGTTGGGCATTATTATTAGTGGCAGATTGGGTAATAACTATAAAGACTTTTCTAAAAAACTCGACTATGAGTACCTTAACAAACTCTTGAATAAAAGTCAGGATAATGAAATCTTTAAAATTTGTGAAATTTCTAGAAGTAAATTAAATACAAAAAAGAAAGACAAGATCTTCTATGTAGAAATTCAGTTAGACGAAATACCTAATAGCTATTTCTCAAAATTTGATGGTAACAAACCTGCAATAAATTTTATAACATATAAACCAATTTCTGAATTCCCATCGAGCACAAGAGATTTCTCATTTTCCATTACTGACATATCTAAAGTCACAGAAGTCATAAGACTTTTAGAAAATGTTTCAAATAAAGATGAAATGATTAAAAATTCTTTCATATTTGATTTCTATAAAAATGAAGAAAAAGGATTGGTCAAATTGGGCTATAGGTTTATATTTCAGTCGTATTTGAAAACATTATCGGATAAGGAGATTAATAAAAAAGTTAAAGAAATTATCGATCCAATTATTAGTCTTAAGGGAGTAAATATCCCCGGTATGTCATTAGAAAAGACATAAAAATTATCTTATGATCTTTTCTCAATATATAATTAATCCATGAAAAATTACTCGTTGACATTTTTAGTTCCACTTGTCCTTCTAGTAAGCAACGTAAGCATTGGCCAACAGATAGATACTTCTATCCTCTCGCAATTATCTCCAGCAGAAATAGAAAAAGCAAAAGAAGCTTATGCCGGATTTAATTCTACCGATACAGAGGTGGAAGAAATGCCTATTCTAATTGAGTCATCTCAAAAAATAAGTATTGAGGATTCGAATATTTCCTATGGGGAAAAGTTTGGGTACGACTTTTTTTCAACCATGCCTACATCAACAACTGCTGTTGGGGACCTTCCGTTACCTAATGATTATAAAATATCAATAAGAGATCAATTTACTGTTATCTTATCCGGATCAAAAGAAGCAATATTTGACCTTAACGTAAAAATGGATGGAACAATTCTATTTCCTGAAATTGGATCAATATCAGTAGTCGGTGAAACACTTGGACAGGTTAAAGAAAAATTATTAAACCTTATTGATCAAACATATATTGGTGTTAGGATTGATTTATCTCTTAAAAATTTAAGCGCTAAGAAGATTACAATAGTTGGAGCAGTTAAGACTCCCGGAACATATCTTGTTAACCCATTTAGTACAATTTCAAGTGCGTTAGCTTATTCCGGTGGAATATCAGAAATAGGAACTCTAAGAAATATTAAATTATTAAGAAATGATGGAAGTACTTTTAATTTTGATCTTTATAAGCTCTTAATTAATGGTGACAGATCAGATGACATTACCATCGAAGCAGGCGATGTCATTCTTATAGATGCAGCAGAGCAGTTTATTAATTTATCTGGAGAGGTCAGGCGACCAGCAATCTATGAAGTAATGAAAAATGAAACCTTAAGTGATTTAGTAAGTTTTGGGCTGGGATATTCTCCAGTTGCAAACAAGACAAATATAGATTTAAGGATTTTAGACATTGAATCATCTTCTTTTCAAAACATTACAGTAAGCGATTCGAGTTTGTCTTTGGAAGATGTGGTTAGTGTGTCTATTAATAAATATGTTAATAAAGATGTTGCTGGTATAAGAGTTAGCGGAGCCATAAAAGAACCAGGAGCATATGATTTAAATGAAAATGAAAATTTAGAAGATCTTATTAATAACCTTGATTTTATAGATGTATATCCTTGGTTGGCAGTTCTTGAACAATTCGATGACAATAATCTTTTAAAAACCATTACTTTATTTAATCTTAATGATCCCAGTTCCTATAGCTCAATTAAATTACTGCCAAATTCCAAAGTGTTTTTTGATGACATAGATTCAAGAGATTTTGCAGTTGAAACCTATACCAAGGAAATAATAGATGAATATAGTTTAATACTTACACATAAGGATAAATCCTTTGAATTGCCAGTTTATGGGAAGTTTTCTGTAAAGTCATTTGTTGATTTACTTGGTCTAGATATGACCGATGTAGAAATATCCGCAACTTATATAAGTCCATTAGAAAATATTGTTATGCAAGAAGATTATAAAAAGATGAATTTTACTGCAAAAAGATTTAATAGAGTCTCATTTAGATCGCCAATTAATGATTTAATTAAAGTCAATATTAGTGGGGCAGTTGACTATCCTGGAACATACACACTTCAACCTGATACCACCATTCAAGACCTCTATAAATTAGTTGGTAATTTTAAGAACGAAGCTTTTCTTGATGGAATTGTCTTTACTAGGAAAAGTGTGAGAAAAAGACAGTTAGAAGCCATTGAGAAAACAAAACTAGAATTAAATAAAGTCATTCTAAGCAGCATTCAAGAAGAAGAAAATGAAGTAAATATTGATACTATAAGATCTCTTTCGGAATCAATAGAGCCTGAGAATCTTGGAAGAGTTGCAGGAAATTTTTCTCCTAACTCTTTATCCGCAAAGGAAACAATTTTATTTGATGGCGACTCTATATTTGTTCCAAAAAATCCTAATGTAATTAATGTCCTTGGAGAAGTTCTTAATCCTACAACATTTGAATACTCAAAAAATATATCTGTCAGATCTTCAATATTAAATGCTGGTGGTTTTAATGATTATGCAAACAAAGATAAAGTTTATGTCATTAGAGCAAATGGCTTCATTGAGGTAAATGCAAGAAACATTTTTATTAAGAATATTCAGCTTGAACCAGGAGATACTATTGTTGTACCGAGGTTAATGTTTACTCAGGACCCTCTCAATGAAATATTAGTTCCTATAACTTCATTCCTCTCAAATTTAGCATTTTCTGCTGCAGCTTTAGATAATTTACAAAACAATTAATTTTTTATGGAGTTTTTTTGAGATTCTATAATACTTTATTAATAAAATATATTTGTATTATTCTCTCATTTGAGGTCTCAAGTATTCTTGCAGACAGCAGTAAATATAATTCATTCAATAATCATGGTGCTATTGGCCTTATTAATATTCCAAGCGCAAGGTTTTATAATGAGGAATCTTATGGCATTACTTTTTATGATGGCACTCCTGACCAAAAAGTAACTCTAACATCAAGTCCATATGATTGGCTTGAAGCCTCATTTTTTTACACTAATATTCAAGGCAGGCCATATCCTGGATCTGGCTTTACTCAAGATTACAAAGATAAAGGTTTTAACTTTAAAGTAAGAATTAAAGAAGAGGGCTTATTACCTGCGATTGCAATTGGAGTTAATGATATCGGTGGTACTGGTTTGTATGGATCTGAATATATAGTTGGAAGCTATGGAATTAATAGGACTGACTTCCATTTTGGAATAGGGTGGGGTCAACTTGCAGGAGGAGAAACCATAAAAAATCCTCTAATTTATCTAAGTGAGAGATTCAGGAACAGAACTTCAATTCAAAGTGGCGCTAATGATAATTTCTCAGGCACTGGTGAGTTTAGAGCAGGGGATTTGTTTTCTGGTGACAGAGCATCAATTTTTTATGGCATTAGTTACGTACCTAATGAACATTTAATTCTAAAGATTGAGAAAGATCCTATTTTAACTCCAGGAGAAATAGATTACATAAAAAGGAAAAGCGATATAACATTTGGCCTAGATTATAAAATAAATAAGAATTTCACAATTGGTTTATCAAGTGAGAGGGATTCATATTATTCTCTAAGATTTAATTATAAATACAACTCATTTTCTTCAAAAGCGAGAAAAATTTA
>MDTA01192162.1_pt1 | contig 15661 bp, 14 predicted proteins | sample 811151 | NCBI WGS metagenome assembly MDTA01 (sample SAMN05326648, study PRJNA326480) | marine metagenome | isolation source: seawater | place: Indian Ocean: South | collected 2010 | reverse complement strand
TTTACTTTTTCCATTAAGTCTTCTTGGTCGAAAGACAATGTTATTAAGTTTTCTAAGATTTTACGAAGAGTCTCCATGTCTTCTACAGGTTTTTCTTCTTCTGCAGATTCTTTCATGTTTTTTAGTTTATTATTTAAACTTTCCAAGTTATCAATAGCGTTTTCTTGAGCTTTTTTTGCTTTCTTTTTCTTTTTATTTATTAAAGCTTCTTTACTCTCTTGCATTGTTTGTTTAATTTTTTCTTCTAAACCTTGTGTTTTAGGCATCTCTTTTTTGTCTTCTAACTCCATATTTTTCTTTCTTAAATCATCAAGGTCTTTTTGTAAACTAGACATTTCGTTACTTAGTTTTTCTTGTTGTATAACAAGTTCTTCTTTACTGTTGTTGTTTGTATTATCTTTTAAATTTGTTTGTTCTTCTTTTAATTTTGACACATTATTTATAATTTCTTCTAATTTTTGTTCAAATTCTAGCTGTTTAAACAGCTCTAATTCCCGGTCTAATTCTTTTTCTAAATCAATATTTTCTTTATCAAGTTTTTCAAGTAGATCTTTAAGTTTTTCTTTATCAATTTCACTAATATTTTTTTCCATTTCTTGAAGAAGATTTTTTAGTTCTTCATCCATCACTCTATTCATTAGTTCTTCTAATTTTTTTTGTTTTTCTAGAATGGAAGAATTTAATTTTTCTTGATTTTTTATGTTTTCGCTATTCTTTTTTTGCGTTTCAGAAATTTGTTTTTCTAATTCTTTTTGTTTTTCAAGAATTTCTTTTGCCTTTTGTTTTTCTTCCCATCCTATTTTTTCTTTGTCTAAAATTAATTTGTTTAGTTTTTTTATTTCTATTTGAATTTCTTCAGATAAGAGGATAGACTTATTTATTCCATCTTTAGTTTTTTCGTTTTCATAATCTTTTTTTGCAATTAATTCTTGATAGCTAGCCTCTCTATAAATAAAAGTTTGGCTATTTGTAAATTTAGACCCGTTTATAGCATCATTGTCCCAAACTTTAAAATAATAGGCTAATTCTTTTCCCGGCTCCACATTCATGTTTTTAAAGTCTACAAAATGAAAAAACTGTTCTAGGCTTTTTCTTTCAATCTCAATTTTTTCGTGTAATAAAAAAGAAGTGTCGGAGTCAACATGTTTGCAAAAAAACTCTAACTTGTTAATTAAATAGTCATCTTGAACTAATCCGTTAAAAAAACGAATATCATTTAAAGAGTCATGTGTTTCAATAACCTTTATAGTTGGGTGTTCATCTTTTATTACTTTAATAAAGTATGAAATAGTATCGTTTAAATTGTTATAATTATTCATAACTACAGAATAACTAGTTGAATTCAAGATTTTCTGTTTTACTTTAAGTTTGTTTCTTTGAGAAGAATTAATAACGTTATTTCCTATTAAAAATAAGCTGTTATCAGAGTTTTTTAATTCTATATCCCAGTTAACATAACTTCCTTCGCTTACTGTAACATCTCCGATATTTTTTATTTTATTTTCCTTTTTATTTGTGTATTTCGGATGTGAAACTGTAATGTCAATATTTACAATTTTAGGATAAAGCAATGTTTTTAAGGTGTATGTTTGGCTTAAATAACCGTCGCCTTCTAATTTAAAGTTTATGTCAGAATGTACTCTTGAAAACAGATGTTGAAAGGTGTTGTCTTTTAAGTTTGTTAGTTTAAAAGTGTTTTTTCCTAATTTAATATATAATTTTTTGGGGATTTCATTACCTTCTAATTTTATTTTTAACAAAAAATCTTCAAATTGATTACAGCTTAGGGTTTTGTTTAAAACAACAAAATTAAAAGGAGCTTCAGGTTCAAAAAAAGTGTTATGTTTAATAATTCTTGCAGAACTTTTAGTAAGAATATATTCTTTTCCAGTTGCAATAAAAAGTAATACAACAGAAATAGGTAAAACAATCCATTTTAAGTGTTTTTTATTAATTGAAAAATCAATTGCTTTTTTAAAAGAAAAAGGAGAAAGTTTTTTTGTTTTTTGAGAAATGCTTGCGCTTACTAAACTGTTTTCATAATCTGATATCTCAGTTAACTCTAGCAAGTTTAACAATTTGTCGTCAATTTCAGGAAAATGTTTTCCGATAATTTTTGAAGCATCTTTAAAGTTAATAGTGTTTCCAATTTTAAACAGATGCAAAAGAGGGATAGTTATTAGTTTTGTAAAAACAATAAGGTTTAAAAATATATATGTCCAAAACAAAAGTGTGCGACCAAAAACATCAAATGAAGAGAAGTGTTCAATAATAGAGAAAATCAGAAAAAAAATTACAAGAATTGAAACAACATAAATACCCCCTTTAATTAATTCGTTATAATAATATTTTTTAATAAAATCATTTAATTTGTTAAAAAGGTCGTTATGTTTGTTTTTTTTCATCTTTGCAAAGTTACAATTTTAATATTTTTAATAATCAGGTTATTTGATAAAGCGTATCTTTGTTTTTTCAAAAAACACAAATAAAGATGTCTAAAGTAAGAGTGCGATTTGCTCCGAGCCCTACAGGCCCTCTACATATAGGAGGGGTAAGAACAGCCTTATATAATTTTCTTTTTGCCAGGAAAAATAATGGAAAAATGATTTTGCGCATTGAAGACACAGATCAAACAAGATATGTTAAGGGGGCAGAACAATATTTGATTGATTCTCTTAAATGGAGCGGTATTGAAATAGATGAATCGGTAGTGCATGGAGGAAAATTTGGGCCATATAGACAGTCAGAAAGAAAAAAACTATATCTGCCGTACGCAGAACAATTAGTTAGAGATGGTTTTGCCTACTATGCTTTTGACACTACAGAGGAGCTTAATTCAATGAGAGAAAGAATGAAGGCTGCAGGAGTTATTTCGCCGCAATATAATGCTGCTATTCGTTCTACTATGCAAAATTCTTTGGTCTTATCTGAAAACGAGGTTCAAAAAAAGATAAAATCTGGAGAAAAGTATGTTATTCGTATTAAAATCCCTAGAAACGAAGAAATTAAATTACATGATGCTATTAGGGGGTGGGTTGTTGTAAAAACAAATAATATAGATGATAAAGTTTTGTTTAAATCGGATGGTATGCCAACTTATCATTTGGCAAATGTTGTTGACGATTATTTGATGAAAATTTCTCATGTTATTAGAGGAGAAGAGTGGCTTCCATCTGCTCCTTTACACATGTTGTTATATAAATATTTAGGATGGGATAATGTAATCCCTAAATTTGCTCATTTGCCATTAATATTAAAGCCTGATGGAAATGGAAAACTTAGTAAAAGGGATGGAGATAGATTAGGCTTTCCTGTCTTCCCAATACAATGGATTAATCCAGAGAATAAAGAAAAAGTTTTGGGGTATAAAGAAAGTGGTTACACTCGAGAAGCATTTATTAATATGCTTGCCTTTTTGGGATGGAATCCGGGAAACAATCAAGAGATTTTTTCCATTGATGAATTAATTAAAAAGTTTAGTTTAGAAAAGGTTGGAAAATCAGGAGCTAAATTCGATTTTAATAAAACAAAATGGTTTAATCAACAATATATTAGAGCTAAAACAAAAGAGGAATTAGCAAATGAATTAATGCCTATTCTAGAAGAAAAAGGTGTAAGTTTTAAAATTGATTATGTTGCTAATGTTTGTGAGCAGTTAAAAGAGAGAGCTACTTTTATAAAAGATATGTGGAATGAAGGAAAATATTATTTTATTGCCCCGACCAGTTATGATGAAAAAACAATTAACAAAAAATGGAAAGAAGGAACCTCAAAACATATGATAGAGTTTAAACAAAGATTAAGTGAACTGACAGTTTTTTCATCTAAAAATATTGAAGAAGTTTTTAACCTTTTTTTGCAAGAAAATGTATTAAAGGTGGGTGATTTTTTACCTGTGTTTAGGGTTTCTTTAACAGGCCTTTCCATGGGACCCCCATTGTTTGATATAGCATCGCTTTTAGGAAAGGAAAATACGATAAAAAGATTAGAGCAAGCATTAAAAACAATTAAATAATGGGATTAATATCTATAGAAGGCATTAAGGTTTTTGCGCATCATGGAGATTTGCCGGAGGAAGCTGTTTTAGGAGGACATTTTGTTGTTAATGTTTGGGTAACTACAAATATGAGAGAAGTTAAAAAATCAGATAAACTAGAAGACACAGTTGATTATGTGAAAATTACTGAGGTTATTAAGAAAGAAATGCAAATTCGTTCAGAAATGATTGAACATGTGGCAGGAAGAATAGTTACAGAAATATTGTTGTTAAATAAGGTAGAGGAAGTAAAAGTAGAAATAGAAAAAAAGAGTCCTCCAATAGATGTTAATTTTGATAAAATTTCAGTATTAGTGGGGGGTAAAAACTAAGATAAAAAACGAGAAATATTTACCTTGCCATCTATAAGATCGTAAATTTTGTCTGCAGAAACTCGTTCTTGACTCATTAAATCTCTATCTCGAATAGTTACTGTATTATCATTCAAGGTTTGGTGGTCAATTGTAATACAAAAAGGAGTTCCAATAGCATCTTGTCTTCTATATCTTTTTCCAATAGAATCTTTTTCTTCATATTGGCAATTAAAATCCATTTGAATAGTATTCATAATTTCTTTTGCTTTTTCTGGCAAACCATCTTTTTTTGTTAAGGGTAATATTGCTGCTTTTATTGGAGTTAAAAATGCCGGGATTTTAAGTACTACTCTTGTTTCTCCATTTTTTAGCTTTTCTTCATTATAAGAGTAGTTTAAAACAGCAAGAAACAGTCTATCTAAACCAATAGAAGTTTCTACAACATAAGGAACATAACTTTTTCCAATTTCAGCATCAAAATATTGTATTTTTTTTCCAGACATTTTTTGATGAGCTTGCAAATCAAAATCTGTTCTAGAATGAATTCCTTCTAATTCTTTAAAACCAAAAGAAAATTTATATTCAATATCGCAAGCAGCATTTGCATAATGTGCTAAGTTACTATGGTTGTGAAAGCGATAATTTTCTTCCCCCAGACCTAATAATTTATGCCACTTAATTCTATTCTCTTTCCAGTATTTATACCATTTTATTTCTTCTCCTGGACGAACAAAAAATTGCATTTCCATTTGCTCAAATTCTCTCATCCTGAAAATAAACTGTCTTGCTATTATTTCATTTCTGAATGCTTTTCCAATTTGAGCTATTCCAAATGGAATTTTCATACGAGATGTTTTTTGGACATTTAAAAAATTCACAAAAATACCCTGTGCGGTTTCAGGCCTTAAGTATACATCTGATGAACTATCCGTAGTTGATCCTATCTGAGTTTTAAACATAAGATTGAATTGGCGAACATCTGTCCAGTTATTAGTTCCAGAAACGGGACACTTTATATCTAAGGATTCAATTAGTTTCTTAAGACCATTCAAATTATTTGTTTCAAAAGCAGATTTGATTTTTTCATTTATTTCATCAATTTTTTGTGTTTTTTCTAGTATTCTTTTGTTCGTGGTTAAAAACGTTTGTTTGTTAAAATTATCTCCAAAGCGTTTGGCTGCTTTTAAACAATCTTTTTCAATTTTCACATTAATTTTTTCAATATAATTTTCAATAAGAATATCTGCTCGATATCTTTTTTTAGAATCTTTATTGTCAATTAATGGGTCATTAAAAGCATCTATATGCCCAGATGCCTTCCATGTATTGGGATGCATAAATATGGCAGAATCTAGCCCAACAATATTTTGGTGCAAATTAATCATTGATTTCCACCAATAAGATTTAATATTGTTTTTTAATTCTACCCCGTTTGGACCATAATCATATGTGGCAGAAAGACCATCATAAATTTCAGATGATTGAAATATATACCCATATTCTTTGCAATGAGCAATTATTTTTTTAAAGGCTTTTTCTTGATTTGACATTATGCAAAAGTATGTAATTTATTATATTTTTGCTTTATGATTAATTTAGAAGATAAAATAGTATCACTGGATATTTTTAAAAAACATTTTACATGTGATTTAAAAGCTTGTAAAGGTGCTTGTTGTGTAGAGGGAGATGCAGGAGCCCCAATTACAAAAAAAGAGCAAAAAAAAATAAAGAAGATATATAAAAAGATTAAGCCATATATGAGGAGGAAAAGTGTTGAAGAGGTACAAAAAAACGGGTTTTCTGTAGTGGACTTTGAAGGAGATTTAACAACCGCTTTAGTAGAAGGAAAAGAATGTGTTTTTGTTTACTATGAAGGGGGTATTGCAAAATGTGTTTTTGAAAAAGCATATTTAAACAAAGAGATAGACTTCAAGAAACCTATTTCTTGCCATCTTTTTCCTATTCGGGTTAAAAAGTATTCTGGTTTTGAATCGATAAACTACGAAAAGATAAAAATATGTAACTCTGCTTGTGATAATGGTAGAAAAATAAAGATACCCTTGTATAAATTTCTAAAAGAGTCTCTAATAAGAAAATATGGATTAAGTTGGTATAAAAAACTTTTGATTGCAGCAGATTTGATTCACAAAAAAGAGTAACATTATGAAAAGGCTTGATTTAGTTTAAGCAATTCCAAAACGGAAAAAAATTCTACATTTAAAAAACATGTCAGCTTACAAAGATAATTTGGTAAAATTGAAAAGAATAATATTACAAAATTATAAGCTTCAGGAGCAGTAATAGTCCTTAGAAATAAACTAGTTAAATATTTAAAAATTGACACACAATATTTAACTTACACGGGTATTATAAATCAGATAAGTTTAATTTATAAAAGTAATAACAACAATTGGTTTTTTTTGTTATGTAATAAATTAAGTTTTCTTTTAAAGAATAAATAATTAAGTTACTATTTGAAAGCATTTTCACCTGTAATATCCAAACCAGTAATTAGTAGGTGAATATCATGTGTTCCCTCATATGTGATTACAGATTCTAAATTCATCATATGCCTCATAATGGAGTATTCTCCAGTAATACCCATAGCTCCTAAAATTTGTCTAGCCTCTCTGGCAATTTTTAATGCCATATTGACATTATTACGCTTACACATAGATATTTGTGCCGTACTTGCTCTTTCTTCATTTTTAAGAACTCCTAACCTCCATGTTAAGAATTGAGCTTTTGTAATTTCAGTAATCATTTCTGCTAATTTTTTTTGCTGTAATTGGAATGAAGCAATTGGCCTTCCAAATTGAATTCTTTCTTTAGCATATCTTAATGCTGTATCATAACAGTCCATAGCAGTTCCTATTGCCCCCCAAGCAATTCCGTATCTGGCAGAGTCTAGACAACCAAGAGGAGCACCTAAACCGTCTTTGTTAGGTAATATATTTTCTTTTGGAATTTTTACGTTATCAAAAACAAGCTCTCCAGTTGCAGAGGCTCTTAAGCTCCATTTGTTATGAGTTTCTGGTGTGGAAAAACCGTTCATCCCTCTTTCCACAATAACACCTTTTATTCTGCCTTTTTCATTTTTTGCCCAAACGACAGCAATATCAGCAAAGGGGGCATTTGAAATCCACATTTTAGCTCCATTTAAAATATAGTGATTATTAAATGGTTTAATATTTGTTGTCATTCCACCAGGATTTGAACCGTAATCGGGTTCTGTTAAACCAAAGCACCCCATGATTTCTCCAGTAGCTAGTTTTGGCAAGAATTTATTTTTTTGTTCTTTGCTTCCATATTTCCATATAGGGTACATCACAAGTGATGATTGAACTGAAGCTGTAGATCTTATTCCACTATCACCTCTTTCAAGTTCTTGCATAATAATTCCATACGAAATTTGATCAAGTCCTGCTCCACCATATTCTTCAGGTATATATGGGCCAAATCCACCAATTTCACCTAAACCACCTATAATTTTTTTAGGAAACGTTCCTTTTTGACAAGCATCTTCAATTATAGGAGAAACTTCTTTTTTAACCCATTCTCTACAAGCATCTCTAATTATCTTGTGTTCTTCTGTTAAAAGATCGTCCATGTAGAAATAATCAGGAGCTTGGTATAAATCTTGTGACATAAAATGTTTATTTTTTAAGCAAAAGTAAATCTTTTAATTGAAAAAGTTGTAATAGGAAAATATATATTTGCTATATCGTAATAAATAATGCTTGCAATAACAAAAATACTTTACAGTCATAATATTTTTTTTATATTAATGCTGATATCTTTTTTTTTAATTGCTTTGATAAAAGGATTATATTGGAAGCATGCAAAATTAATATTTATGGGTGTTTATTCACAAAGATATGCTAATCAATATTTAAGACAGAGTAATACTTTTACCGAAAGGGTTAGTGTAATTACATTTTTTTTAATGGTTATAAACATTACACTATTGTTTGTTAAGGTTAAAGATATAGTTGAATTGCGAATGATTTTTTTTGTTTTTTGTTGTGTATTGTGTTTTTATATGTTGAAAGTATTAGCTATAAAAAGCTTAGGTTGGTTATTTAAGTTAAATGATATTTCAAGTTTAGTCGTATTTTTTTCATTGTTATATGATAAAACATTTGGCTTTTTGTTGTTTCCCTTATTAGTATTACTTTCTTTTTTTCTATTTAATATATCTCATTTCATTTTATTTGTCATAATGGGGTTACTGTTGTTTATTTTATTATTTAAATTATTTTGGTTTTGGAAAATTGGAAGTACTTCTTTTGGGTTTTCATCGTTTTATATATTTTTGTATCTTTGTTGTTTTGAAATTTTTCCGATATTATTAGTGCTTAAAAGCAGCTAGTTTAAAGAAAAACAGTATGTCTGAGAAGAAGAAAAAAGTAAAGAAAATTTTAATTTCACAACCTAAACCCGAAGGTAGGTCTCCATATATTTCATTAGAAAGAAAGCATAACGTTAAAATAGATTTTAGACCATTTATTTCTGTAAAAGAAATCACATCTTTAGAATTTAAAGAGCAAAGAATCTCGATATTAAATCATGATTCAGTTATATTTACCTCGAAACATGCCATGGATCACTACTTTGGAATGATGGAAAAATTAAGACTAAGGATTCCAGATTATATAAAATATTTTTGTGTTTCAGAAGTTATTGCTCATTATCTGCAAAATTTTATAACATATCGAAAACGAAAAATTTTCACTGGAGAACAAAGTTTAATTAGCTTAATCCCGATTTTAAAAAAACATCAAGAATCAAAATTTTTACTACCATGTTCGGATTTACTTATAAATGAACCAAACAAGCTTTTAGAAGATAGCGGGTTAAATTATACAAAAGCTCAAATGTATAAAGTTGTTTGTGCAGATTTATCTGAACTTTCTGATGTAAAGTATGATGTTTTAGTTTTTTTTAGCCCAACAGGCATTAGATCTTTGTTAGAAAATTTTCCGGATTTTAAACAAGAAGAAACCAGATTAGCAATTTTTGGACCAACAACAAGAAAAACTGCTGAAAAAAATGGTTTGCGTGTTGACATAGTAGCTCCTAACAAACAAAGTCCGTCTATGTTAATGGCTTTAGATAAATATATTAAGGAAGCAAATAAAAGAAAAAGATAAATATTGAATAGATCATAATAATTATATTGTGTTTCAGTTTCCTAAAAACCAAAAATTGTGTAATAAAAAAGATATCACGGATTTATTTAATAAAGGGAACAATGTTTTTATTTACCCTTTCCAATTAATTTGGAGGAATGAAACTCAAAAAGAGGATTGTTTAAAAACAATGTTTTTAGTGCCGAAAAAAAAAGTAAAACTAGCAAATAAAAGAAATATATTAAAAAGGAGAATTAAAGAAGCGTACCGTTTACAAAAAAGAACATTGGAAATGATTTTAAAATGTAAGAATAAACAACTAAATATAGCGATAATATATCAAAGTGAGAAAGTTTATAAATACAGTTTTCTTGAAGAAAAAATAAATCTACTTTTAAAACGTTTAAAAAACATATTATGAAGTTAATTTTTTTACGTTTTTTTCAAGCAATTATTATTTTTTATCAAAAAGTATGTTCACCCTTGTTGATTTCTAGATGTAGGTTTATCCCAACTTGTTCTCAATATGGTTTAGATGCAATTGAGAAATATGGCCCTTGGAAAGGGTTTTTTTTAACAGTAAAAAGAGTTTTTAATTGTCACCCCTGGGGTGGAAGCGGACATGATCCGGTACCATAAATTTAAAAAATGAAAAAAATAATCAAACATAAATTTTTAGCTTTTTTTGTCGCTATTTTATCAGTTTTTTCAGTAGGCTTTGTAGATAATTATTTTGAAATTTCAAAAAATATAGATGTTTTTACAACTCTTTATAAAGAATTAAATACGTTGTATGTTGATGAGACAGATGCCGGAAAATTGATAAAAACGGGTATAGATGCCATGCTGGAATCACTTGACCCTTATACATCTTATATCCCTGAGTCTGAAATCGAAGACTTTAGATTTATGACAACTGGACAGTATGGAGGAATTGGAGCCATGATTACAAAAAGAGATAACTATGTTGTTATTTCAGAACCATATGAAAATTTCCCAGCTCAAAAAGCAGGTTTAATGGCGGGAGATATAATTTTAGAAGTTAATGGGGTTAGTGCTGAAGGAAAAACAACTGAGGATGTTAGTAAAATTTTAAAAGGACAACCTAATACATCTGTTAATTTGTTAATACAACGAAAAAATCAAAATAGGCCATTTGAAGTTAGTTTTGAAAGAGAAAAAATTTCAATTGCAAGCGTTCCTTATTCAGCATATGTTAAGAAAGGTATTGCCTATATTCGCCTTAGATCATTTACAAAAAATTGCGCAAATGATTTGAAAAACTCGATTGTTGAACTTAAAAAAGAACAAAATTTAACTGGATTAATATTAGATTTGAGAGGAAACCCAGGCGGTTTGTTAAATGAATCTGTTGATATTGTAAATTTGTTTGTGGAACAAGGAGAAGAAGTTGTTAGCACAAAGGGAAAAATAAAATCGTGGGACAAATCTTATTTTGCAAATAGTCCTCCATTAGATACTGAAGTGCCATTAATTGTCTTAATTAACTCGTCATCTGCGTCTGCTTCAGAAATAGTTTCGGGAGCGATTCAAGATTTAGATAGAGGTGTTATAATTGGACAAAGAAGCTATGGTAAAGGCTTAGTTCAGCAAACTCGAAAACTTTCATATAATGCGCAGTTAAAATTGACTGTTGCTAAATATTATATACCTAGCGGCAGGTGTATACAAGCGTTAGATTATTCTAGCAGGAATGATGATGGAAGTGTTGGAAAAGTTCCAGATTCTTTAATGACCGTTTTTAAAACGAGAAATGGACGAGAAGTAAAAGATGGGGGAGGAATTTTACCAGATATCATAACTGAGCCAGAAAAGTATGGTATGATAATTTCTTCCTTAACAAAAGAAAGATTATTTTTTGACTATGCAACAAGTTACCGCTTTTCACATGATTCCATTTCTAAAAACATGATTTTTTCAGATAAAGAATTTGAAGATTTTAAATTTTTTATTTCAGATAAAGACTATGTCTATAAAACAGATACAGAAAAAAAACTAGAACAGTTAAAAGAAAAAGCAATAGAAGAAAAGTATTTTTCTGATTTAGAAACAGAATATGATCTTTTATTTTCAAAGATTCAAGAAAATAAAAAAGACGATTTACAAAAAAACAAGGAAGCAATAAAACAAATATTAACCAATGAGATTATGAGTAGATATTATTATCAAAAAGGAAGAATTATTGCAGCGTTGAATTTTGATTTAGAAGTTGAAAGAGCAATAGATATATTGGAAGATAATCAATTGTATAATGAGATTTTAAATAATGAGTAAATTTGTTTATTCAAAGATTAATTTTTTTTCAAATCATTTGTTTTTTTTGTTAGGGTTGTTTATACCTATTTCTGTTGCGATAACAAATATTATTATAGGCCTTATTTCTTTTTTTTGGCTTATAGAAGGAAATTTTAAATTAAAATATGATACAATAAAAGCATCAAAATGGATGATCTCTTTATTTTTATTAATAGGAATTTATATTTTAGGAAATCTATGGGGAACAAACCATGTTCATTCTGCCTGGCAATTTCAAAGGCTATTATTGTTATTATTTTTCCCTATATTATTAACATTTAAAATAGATCAAAAAGCAATAAAAAATGGGCTGATAGCCTTTTTAATTTCAACGTTTATATCTGCATGTTTAGCCATTTTAATAAATTGTAATGTTATTTATCCCTTATCAGAATATTTGTTTTTTTTGTCTGAAAATCACACGATTTCAGCCTTTCTTAAATACAATTATCATAACTTATTACTTACATTTTCTTGTTTAATTTGCATTTATTTAGTTGTTGAAAAAAAAACAAAAAATAAAAAGACATTACTTTTCTTTATTTCTATATACATTTTAAGTATTTTTACAGAAAGAGGAAGAGCCGGGCAGTTACTTTTTAATTTTTTATCAATTAGTTATATTTTTTATTATGCTAAAAAACACAGTTATAAGTGGTATTTATTGTTGTTTATACTAGTTATATTTCAAGTGGGAATATATAAAACGACAACAGTTTTTAAAAATCGATTTGATACAGTTTTAAGTGTTGTTACAAACAAGGGACTTCATTTAAAGCAAAACAAAAAAGATGTTAGGTATATTTTTTTCAATGAAACTCTAAAAAAGATACATCAAAACCCAGTTTTAGGCTATGGATCAGGAAGCTTTGGAACAATTTTTAAAAATGAAGTGAAAGCGGGGTATGATTTTTCTTTACATAAAACACCACATAATCAATATCTTTATGTCTGGTTTGAAATTGGCATTACAGGTTTGTTTTTATTGTTAATGATGTTTTTTTTTCAGATAAAAGAAATGTATAATAAAAAAGATGGCTTTCATAGGTCTTTACTTCCTATTTCTTTTATGCTTTTAATGCTAATAGATTCTTACCTGTTTATTTTTACTATCATGATAGGATATATATTTTTATATAAAATTTTTTGTTATCAAGAATCAGAATAAACTCTTTTTATTCTTCTATTTAACGTTGAGTAAATTTCATATGGAATTGTATTAATTTTTTTTGCAATTTTAGAAATTGCCATATTTTTCCCAAATATTTCGACAACATCCCCTTCTTTTATGTTATTAATATGATTAATATTTATGGCAAAGCTATCCATACTTATTTCTCCAATAATATTACATTCAATATTATTTACAAAAACACTTCCTCTGTTTTTACCTAAAGACCTATTTATTCCATCTGCATACCCCACAGGAACTATTGCAATTTTTATTTTTCCATTTACAATGTGTGATTTGCCATATCCAATAGAATCCCCTTTTTTTATGTTTCTAATTTGTGTAATTACACTATATAAAGAACTAATTTGTTTTAGACCTTCTTTATTATTTAAGCCATATAATCCAATCCCTAAGCGAACACCCTCCATTTGATGTTCAGGAAAATTCACTAATCCATTAGAGTTAAGTATATGCCTGTCTATTTTCTTTTCCAAAAGCAACTCGAGATTTTTACACATAAATTTAAATTTACTTATTTGTTTTAGGTTATCTTCTTTTTTACCTTCATGATTAGATGCTGCTAAATGAGAACAAGTAGACAGTAAATTTAAGTGGGGGTTTTGTTTAATTTTTGATGCGATTAATTTTAAGTCACTATGGTTAAATCCATAGCGATTCATTCCGGTATTAAATTTAAGATGAATATTTACGTTATTTTTTTTAGAACAATATAGATTAAGAAGTTTTTGGTTGTAAATTATAACATCTAGTTTATACTTAATGATTTCATTATAGCTTTTTAAACCGGGATTTGCTACTATAATTTTTAGTTTAACGCCTGATTTTCTCAAATTAACACCTTCTTCAAAATCACTAACCCAAAGAGCGTCAAAGTCTAGTTTTTCTAATTTTTTTGAAACCATTATATCACCGTGTCCATAAGCATATGCCTTTACAACGCCAATAATTTTAGTTTTGGGTTGTAATTTGCGTTTTAAAAAAACAAAATTTTGTTCTAATTTTTTTAAATCAACATGTAATATTGTTTCGTTTGAAGCGCTCATTAAAAACTATCGTTAAAACATTTTCTGCAAAGAGGCTTGTATTCTTTTTTTTCTCCTAATTGAATTAGAGATTTCTGTTTAGTAATTCTGAAGGAGTAATTTGCTATATCTCCACAATCAACACAGATTGCATTTAGTTTAGTAATATTTTCTGCAATTGCCAATAAATATGGCATTACCGAAAAAGGTTTTCCAAGAAAATCCATATCAAGGCCAGTAACAATTACCCTTTTCCCATTATTTGCTGCTTCATTACAGACTTCTATTAACTCATTATTGAAAAACTGAGCCTCATCAATAGCAACAACTTCTGATTTTTCTATTAAAGATAGTATCTCAGAAGGGTTTTTTATTGGTGTTGCTATAAATGTGCTTGAGTCATGAGAAACAATTTTTTCATCATCGTATCTAGTGTCTATTTTAGGCTTAAAAACAGAAACCTTAAGCTTGGTAAATTTTACTCTGTTCAACCTCCTTAATAATTCTTCAGTTTTTCCAGAAAACATTGGGCCACAAATTACTTCGATACTTCCGGTATAATTTTTTTTGTTTGTTTGTGACTTTAATGACATTAGAATATATTTCTTTTGTTAAGTTTGTTAACAAAAGTATAAAAAGCAATTTCAATTATTTATGAAAATTAAAACTTTGTTATTGTTGTTAATATTCTTTCATAACAATTATATATTAGCTCAGCAGGACAGTGTGTCGCTAAATAAAAAACAGTTTTTTATAGCAACAACTAGTTTAATTACAGGTGTGGGGCTTTCTTATTGGTATATACAAAACTCTTGGTGGTCCGAACAGCAAACCTCTTTTCATTTTGATGATGGTGCAGATTTAACTTACGCTTTAAATGTAGATAAAGCGGGTCATTTTATGGGTGGCTTACAATCGGCAGATATTTTTGCCTCTTCTATGAAATGGGCGGGAATGTCAGAAAAAAAAGCCTTGTTTTATGCAGCAGGTTTTGGTTCTCTTTCACAGTTTGCTATTGAAATGAAAGACGCTTATTCTCCTTACTGGGGGTTTAGTAAATGGGATTTAGCAACTGGAATTCTTGGGTCTTTTTGGCCAGTAACCCAATATTATTTGGATAATTTTAAAGTAATTAATTTTAAATTTTCATATTTTAAGCATTCAAATATTTATTGGGATTTAGAAGCGCAAAGAGGTAAAGAAGTGAATAATCATGCTTGGATGGACGATTACCCCAACCAAACATATTGGTTGACGTTTGATATAAATACAGTTATAAAAAATGATCTTTGGCCTGATTGGCTAAACATAGCTATTGGATTTGGACTAGATGACACTCAATACATAAATGAAAACAACAGGAAAATAGGAGGTAATAATGAATGGTATATTGCTTTAGATTATGACTTTCCAAAACTAGTTAAAAAATGGAATTCACCGATGGCCAAAAAAATTAAACACTGGCTAAATTATTTTCATTTTCCAGCCCCAACTTTAATAATATCTCCTAAGATAAAATTTTATCCACTATTTATATAATTTTGTGATATGTCAAAATTATATATAATACCAACTCCAATTGGAAATTTAGAAGATATAACTTTAAGAGCTATTCGTTTGCTTAAAGAAGTAAATTTAGTATTAGC
>MDTA01108307.1_pt1 | contig 15661 bp, 20 predicted proteins | sample 811151 | NCBI WGS metagenome assembly MDTA01 (sample SAMN05326648, study PRJNA326480) | marine metagenome | isolation source: seawater | place: Indian Ocean: South | collected 2010 | reverse complement strand
TGGAATAAATATTCAGATGATATTGAATCTCAATTTGAAAGAGAATGGGAAGGTTCGACATTTGTTTTATATGATGAAGATGATAATTGGGTTTATGATGATGAACATTATGAGTCTGATAGAAAAAAGGGGTGGATGGCATGAGTTGGAAAGATTTACTCAAAGAGGATAAAGGATTAGGTGATACGATTGAACGTATTACTACTGCGACAGGAATTAAGAAAACTGTTTATACTATTTCTAAGGCAACCGGAAAAGATTGTGGCTGCAAAAAGCGTAAGGCTAAATTAAATGAGATGTTTAAATATCGGTGATTATTATGGAACAGTGGTGGGGAATACTCAAAAGAAAACTTGTTGGGCGTAAGTTTAGAAATCACGTTGCTAACGAAATTGATGATATGCCCGAATGGGAAGTAACAGGTGTTGACCCTAATCCCGGAAAAAATGGTAGGATTGATTATACAGAAGAACCTGCTGAAGAACCTTTAGAAGAACCACCTCATAATATCTTTCCTCCTAATACTCCAAAAAACATGGATAACTATATGAGAAGATTACCTGCTAAATTACGACAAAACGCACAGGGTCGTGGTGGATTTAGAACCGGGCAATTTAAGTTGTGATTAGTATGAATTGGTGGACTCTACTTAAGCAAGTAGATATTGATTTTACTTTTGCGGAAGGAGCCGGTTGGTATGGATTATATAACAGAAAGGAAGACGAAATATTAATCAACCTTTCTGCCTTTGGTGGGGATTATTCTAAAAGTGGTTTGACTCAAAGTGATTATCAAAGAATGGAAGATATTATTGAAACTATTATGCACGAAGGAGGCCACGCTGCTGCTCTTGGAAAAAAATATGCAGATTTAGAAGTGGAATTATATAATTGGGCAAGTGATAAAGTTTCCAGAATGTTTGAAGGCACTGATAAAAAGTTACAAGATATACGTCCAATTTTAACTAGAATTGTTGATTATTTAATTAATGAATACGTTGCTGCAATTGCAGAAGGTAAAGTAGGTACAGAAGCCATGAAAAATGCTTATGACCAAACAATAGGAGCATTAGGTGAGGAATTACATCAATTAGTTATATTCTTTGATACAGAAATGGGTGAAGAACCTAGTGATAAAATTATGCAACAAATGATTGAGGGATTGTTTGGTGTACCTACTCAATGGGAAGTAACAGAATATCTTATTCCATTATTTGATAAATATATTAATGGTATGGGAAAAATTATTTTTGATGCGTATAAGGAAGGAACCTCATATCGTGATAAGGAAGCATTTAAAGAATTAACAGGTGAAGAACCTAAACCAAAAGTTAGAGGTACGTTAAAATTGCCACCTTTTATTAGAGATATGAAAGGGCAAGCATCAGAAAATTGGATGGAAAGACTTAGAGGTGAATAAAAATGACAGACGAAATTAGTAAAATAAAGGGCGGTAGAGTAGTTCAGTATGAAAATTTACCCGAAGGCCCGAAGAAAAGAGTGGATGCTTTTTATCAAATTATTGAAATAAGAAGCCGTAAAAAAATTATGGAAGAGGCGGAGAAAACTGGTGTTGATTTTAGTCATTACCAACATAAGAAAAGTGTCAAGGCTCACAATGAAAGGACTATTAAAGATAGAAGTGGGCGATGGTGGAATTTAACTGAAAATGATATTATTCCTCGAAGTTGTCCCCTTGAAGGCCATGTAAATAAACAGTTGGCTGAAGATGCAAGAGAGCGAACAAGTGGTTTAACAGGCGTTAAGGTAAGAGCAGCAATTAAAAGTTATTCAGAAAAAGAAGTTAGTGATATGGTAGACGAGTATGTTGAAGAAGTTATTGATGCTCCTTATGTTAAGAGTTTAATGGCTATGATGGAAACTTATCTTGCAGAAGGTGAAGCCTATAATACAGGACAAGCCGGTGATAAACCATATCGAGAGCGAAGAAAAGATTTAGCGTATGCACTTAAAGTTCTTAGTAGCCAAGTTGATGAAGTAATTAAAAGAAATGAATGTTTTCCACCACTTGCATTAGAACAAATTGAAGATGTTCGTGAAATGGCTATGAGAAAGGGTGGCGCACAAGATAGACATATTAGAACAATAGATTATATTTCTGATATAATACAAGAAAATTTATGCCCTTACGATGAAGAAAATAAATCAGTCAAGGGTGTAATGGATGCTATTAAAAATGTTAAAGAAGCATTAGAATCTGAACCCGATATGGAAATGAAAAGTGTTCCAGAAGTTAAGAAATCATGGTGGGACACATTAAAAACTGCCGGTGCAGTAACTACTACTAATCCGGGAACAAAGGATATGTTTAACAATGAAGCAATTAATCCTCCTAGAAAAAAGAAAAAGAAGAAAGAAGACATTTATCCCATTGTCCCAGAAGAGATGGATTTTTTCAGAGATTGAGGTGATTTAAATGGGTTGGCAAGATATTCTTAAGAGTTACGACTTAGAAGAATTTATTGTTAAATCGAAAGGTTCTAAAAAGAAAAAGGGCGAAAAAGATGTTAAGGTAAATATTCCCGGTGGGACATTAACTGTTACGCAAACTGCCATGATTACTAAACTACAAAATGATATGAAAAGATGGTATGAAACTTGTAGTAGTCTTAAGATGGAAGACATTGGTATTGTTGGTGAAAAGGGAAATACTAGCCTATTAGATTTTATTATGGACCATGTAGACCAAAGAGTTCAAAGACCTAAACAAGAAACAAAAGTAGGTGCTATGGACACTATTAAGGATATTATGGAAATTGTTAGAGAAGATGATATTTACACTAAAGAAGATTTAAAAACTGTTCAAGAATTTATTGACACTTTAGAAGAGATTGAAAAGGATAGTAGGTCTAATCCCAAGAACATTATATTTACTGAGCAGCACAGTAGAACAAAAACTGTGACTGTTAGAGGTCATTATCGAACTCCTTGGTTTGAACGAAAAACAGGTAAAAAGGCAGTACCTGAAGGTTGGTATGATTTAAATGCTGGTCCCGGAAAAACTAATGATAAATCCCAAGCCAAACCTCCAATGTGGCAAGCACTGTTTAATGGTAGAACTTTACAAAAATCTACTGTTCCGGGTTTAGAGAGAGGTTTGCTAACTTTACTTATTGACTTTGAAGAGGAAATGAAGAATCAAAAAATTGGTGATATTCCTATTGTTGGTAAACAGGGTAGAGAAAGAGTAATTCAAATTCAAGGTGTTATTAAAGGTCTTAGTAATATTCTTGCTAATCAAGACAGTTACCATAGTACTAATGAACCATTTAAGAGACTGTGGTTAAATGTTGCAAATGTGCGTAAACAATTAAACGCTTTTGATTTTGAAATTGCAACTAACGATAAGAATGGGGTAGAAGCAATTAGGTCATTAGTTCCCGCTCTTGAGGATTCCATTTCTGAAAATTTAGGACCATTTAGAATTGTTAAAATTACTCCCGGTCTATTAAGAAGCGTTGTTCGCAAAATGGGTATTAATTTAGATACATTTGCCCACGGTGGATATAAGGGTATTTTCTTACATAGGCCTTGGACTACAAAGAGTATCGAAGGTAGAAAGAAGTTATGGGAAACAGAATATAAAAAGGCTAAGAAAGATGGTAATTTACCTCGTTGGGCAGAAAGAGATGATGAAGGTGGTGAAGGTGGAGGCGGAGTTAAGAAGTCTTGGGAAGATATTCTTAAATTAATGCCACAAAAAATTAAACCTATGAAAAATCCTGCTGCTGGATTACATATGCCTTCAGTATATAATAAGGCAAGACAGGCAGAAATTAGCAGAGATAAAGGTGAAACTTGTGATTTTTGTGAGAAGGATGTTGTTTTAGATTGTAGAGATTGTAACCAAAAATTATGCTATGACCATTTAAATAAACCCTGCGTTACAAGAAAATCTTTTACAAAGGCTGAGAGAAAAGAAAAGCAACCTGTTAGGATGGCAGGTGGTGAAATTAGTATATCAGATTTAAGAAGACTATTCCAAGAAATTGATGATGATTTTGATGAAGAGGATGAAGATATTGAAAAGGAGTTGGTTTTGGTAGTAATTCCTACTATGTGGGAAGATGGGAGTAAAGAGTTAAAATTTGGAGTATTTACATATAATTTTGCTAAACAACATTTTGGTGATTCGCAGTTAAAACGGTTGATTGAAAATGCTGCGGGAATTGCTGGCGCAAGATTAGTTGCTAGAGAGGATTTAACGGAAATTTCTTTTGGGCGAAAATTAAAAGTCAATGCTCCTATGCAGAGTATTAATATGGAGTGATTAATATGAAAACAAGAAAACATTGTCGAGTATGTCAGTCTGACAGAAGAGAAGAAATAGAAGAGTCTATTCATTCTATGGATAAAACTGCTGATGATTGGGATAAAGAAATGGATTGGCCTTCAGGAACAACAAGTCGGCATATGAGAAATCATGCAGGAGAATATGAACAAAAATCTAACCCAAGATGTAAATTATGTACAGACCCTTCAAGAGATATTTATGAGAAAGGTCTGGCTGACGGTTCATTAGCATCAAAGGATTTGGCTGGAGTTTTAGGGACAACTACTGACCAAATTGCATTACATATGAGAAGTCACCTTCAACCATTAGTTCAGAAATCTGCGGCTCAAATGATTGCTAAAAAGGAATTAGATGAGATTGAGTTATTATCTAAGAACATTCAAAAATTAGATGTTAAGTTGGATGAAATTTTTCATCAGGATGACATTGATTCTAAGACGATTGATTCATTAACTAAGTTGGCTAGAGAGGTTCGTGAGAGTTTAAAATATCTTATGGAATTCAAAGGAAAACTTATTCACAAGAGGCAAGATACAATTGTTATCGCGCAGATGCAAATTGTTAAAGAAGTATTGGCGCAACAACATCCTCAAGTTTGGCTTGATGTGAAGAATAAAATGCAGGAGAAGTTACAATGAGTTGGGAAGGAGTTCTAAAGCGCGATGTTGACGTTAGGGCTAGAGAACTAATAGAATCTACTAAACGTGACCCGTTAATGAGAGAGTTAGAACGTCTTCAAAAGGAATATAATAGGATTAAAAATGTACACTCATATACTAAGCGTAGAAAAAATTTCGATTACAAAAAGTATGGTGCATCCAGAGAAAGAGAGATGGCTAAATTAAAAAGAAGGATAGATGAAATTAAGGAGGAATTACAATGAGTTGGAAAGATATACTTAGAAAAGGCGATGCTTGGGAAATGTCTGAAATGTACGGTACATCAACGCCACAAGATTTAGGTGGTGCATTTTTTGGTGGAGGTTATGATGAAGAACCTCGCACAGTATTAGTTTATGTTACAATACACCCTGTTGATGAACAAGTTAATAATGCACTTAGAGAAAATATAGATGAACCACATTTAGGTTGGAATCAGGATTTTTTGGACGAAAGAATTGAACAAACCGAAGAAGCATATAATGAATATAAAAATAAAATACAGCCAAAAATTGACCAAGAAATAAGGGAATTTAAAGAAGATGCTTATGCGGCACTTGAAGATTGGGGAATTGGTGGTTTACAACCAGAAATAATGGATAAATTAAAAGAAACAGGAGTCTATTATCGAATAGATGCTTGGGGATGGGGTAATGATACAATTGTGATTTATGATGGAAAAACTGATAAATTTGATAAAGAGGCATTTATTGAGGGCTCATTTCCACAAAGGGGGGACCATTTTTGAGTTGGGAAGATATTTTAAAAATTAGCACTAAGGATGCAATTTCTGATGCAAGAAGATTTGCGCCAAAAGATGTAAGAGAAGCAGAAAAAGAAGTTCAGGCGGCTATGAAAGAAAGAATGCGACCTGTTCTTTTGAATATGATAGAACAATATATGTCAATGGAAGACCCTGAAAAAACTAAAATGATGCTCAATTCGATTAGACAGATGCTTAGGGAATATGATTTAGCCCCTTCCTTATATGGTAGATTTGCAGACAAAGAGGCAAATAAGAAAATTTTACTTGATTGGTTAGGCGAAGAGAGTGATTGATAAATTAGCAACATGGTTATCTAAATACGCACAGTATTTACCAAGGTATACAATATGGGGAAAAGGGTTATAATGTTCAATTGGGATTATTGGAACGCTCAACTTGAAGGTTACAAGAATCTAAATAAAAAGAAAATTTGGCGTGACCATAAAAACGAACATAAAGAGGTAATTGATAAAATTTACGAATGGTATTGGGGTGATGACCAATGAGTTGGGAAAATGTCTTAAAAAAGGAACCAAAAAAAGGCACAGGTAAAAAACCAAAAGGTTCTGCTAGAAGATTATATACTGATGAAAATCCAAAAGATACTGTATCTGTTAAATTTAGAACTGCTCAAGATGTTAGAGATACTTTTTCAAGTGCATCATTTAAATCTAAATCACATAAACGACAGTCTCAAATTATTAATTTAGTTGAACAGCGAGCAAGAGTTGCTGCCCAAAGAGCAAAAGACCCTGAAGCAAAAAAGAGATTAAATGCCGCACATAAAGTTGCTTTGGCAAGAAAAGAATCTAGTAAAAAGAAAACTCAGAGGATGAAAAAATGAATTGGATGGATATTCTTAAAGGCACCATGTGGGATGAATTTACCTACAAGGTTAAGAATGATATGTTTCCAACCGATTTAAAGGAATATGTTGTGTATAGTAAATTAATGAGAGATAATAAAAAAATGATTGATTGGTATTTAGAGAAAGGTAAATCCGCATCCTCTCAGGAAAAGAAAAAACTTTTCAGATTAATTCTTGGGGAGATGCGTAGAGAAAATAATTTTAATTATTGGATGACAGACCAAGAGGATAAAATGTTAAAGCAAAGTAAAACTTGGGTAATTCCTTCTAATGAAACACTGTGGTGGAATATATTTAACACTGATGAAAACACTCAAAAATTTATTAAAGAGTGGGAGCAAAAAAAAGATTTAAAGCCTAGGGCTGGAACATTAAGTGAAGCCGCTAGATTTTTAAATAGGTCTAAAAATAACTTATTTGGTTTAATGAGAAGAGTTGCTGGATATGACGGTAAAGCATATAGGGAAAAGTTAAAGGAATGGGAACCTAGATATGAACTTCTAAAACCAATTATGGATGCTATCATTGAAAAAGATGAACAAGGGGATATTATTCAACAAAAGAATTTAGATAGATTTGAAAATCAAATTCTTAATATTTTAAGTAAAGATGCTTTAGATATGGATGATTGGGAAGATTTAGAACGCATTTTATCTAGTAGATATACTGATAAAAGAAATAGAATAAACAAGAATAATTTACGTAAACTTGCTGATAAACTTGGTGATGAATATATCTTGAAACATAAAGATAATTTACCTCAGCAGACTGATGAGAAGCCCTTTGAATATACTTATATGTTAATGGATGTTAAAGGGTTTAGGTCGGAAGAAGAAGAAAGTACTTATGCTTCTTTTTTTGATGATGAGTACGATGTTGTAACTCCGGTCACACTAGAACAAGCAAAAAAATATTTAGATAAATATAGTTCAATAAGAAAAAAATCAGTTGGTGATGAAACCTATTCTTATGATATTATGAGGCTAAGAGGTGACGGTAATCAAAGTTTACTATATAGGTTAGGAAAAGTTACCGGAGGAAAGAAACTTTGGTTGTCTAAAATATTTAGAGAGATATTAGATATTAATGCTAACTTAAATGAACATGACCAATGGAAATTTTTAAAGGATAAAGTTAATAGGGAATTTAAATTTAATGCTGAAAAATTAAAAGATGTATATTTAAATGAGTCATATCGGTTATCTGAATCCGGTAAATCTAATCCAAATATTGAGACTATGCCAATTGGCGAAGATATGAGTAGAGAGAAATACAAAGATGCCCTAAAACGTAGAATAGGTTCTGATGAAGATAGTGGCAATAAGTGGAGAAATTATCTTGAAAGTAGAACAAGTGATATTCAAGCGATTATGGATTCTACTCCAAAAGTGTTCGTTGATTTTATAATTAAAATGCACGAAGAGTTGAAAGGGGGTTCGCAATCCGAGGATTTCAAAGAGGGTTTAATAGAGGTACTAGGTCCAGAAGATGCTGAAGAATATATTAATCTCGTTTTAGAAAAAGACTTCAGGCCCACGGTTGGTTTTAGGCAGAAGGGTAGCGGAGCAAGAGGGGCAGGTGGAGAAACGATTGCTATTTTTGAGAGGCTTGAGCCGGAACAGTTTTCCGGAAATAAGTATTATCCTATCATTAAGTTTATTGACACCGCTTACAGTGTATTTTATGAAGGAAATGATGAAGATGGTTGGTCTGATTTAGAATTTGAATGGGAACAATTTAAAGATAATTATAAAGAAAAAGATTTATCAGTAGAATTAGAGCAATTAGGTTCTGTCCAATCTCCGTTTGAAGAACTTACAGAAAAATTTAGCAAAGATACCACTAAACTAATTGCTGAGTATATTTACCTATTATATTCCAAAAAGACTTATTTAGAAAGATTAGTTGGTTCTGGAACTAAAATGAAAAAAGATATGTCATTTAGTGATTATACTATGGCTGAGTTTATACGGGTATTTTTTGCTGCTGAAGAATCTTTTTCTGAAACTAATGACATATTAAACGCCATTACAAAAATAGATACTATTATCCAAAAGGCTTCAAATGAAGAATCTGAGAGAATGGATTATTTATTTAACTCACTTGATGAAGGAAGAATTCCACTTGGTAATGTGATAACTGATTTAGAAGATGCACTTGTTGGTTCTATTCCTAAAATAAAAAAAGGGTTATCTGATAAAGTAGAAATGAATTTAAAAAGAATTGTTAAAAATAAACGAAGGTTAAAGAATGAGATTCCTTGGATGTTGGAAGAATTATTAAGAGAAGATTTTATTAAAGTTAAAGGTGAAGAAGCATGATTGATGATAGTACTAAAGAAGAAATTATTAAGGATATACTTCAGTATATCCATCAGGGCGGTTCTCTTGCAGAGGGTATTAAACAACAGCAAGAAAAGCATAATAGTAAATTTGAAGACCCAACAACAGGGGTAGTCAAAAGATTTTGGAAAGGTGTCCGTAAAGAAGTTAGTAAGAAAATGAAGGGTTCAGATAAAGATGTTCAAGATAAAGCATTAAAGGCTGCTACTAGTGCAGTTAGAAACTTTTTAACTGGGATTAAATTTAAGGGTAAATTTATACGAACAAGAATTTTAGATACCTTGCCACAAATTACTGAAGACTCTAAACACAGGCTTTCAATCACTGATAAATTTAACAAGGATATGGATAACTTTGAGAAGGAAATGGAGGCCATATTACCTTTATTAGAAAGAGCAGGTAAGCGTAATTTATACCCTATATTAGAGCGAATATTTAATGAGGTTTCTATTCAGATTTTTAATGCACCTGATTCTGAAGAGTTAGAAAAACTTAACATGATGGTTGAAGATTTTTATAAGGAATTAGGTGAAGTAGATTTAAAGAAAGCAAATGATAGAGAAAGAATGTATATGTTTTGGGAAAGAGTTCAAGACAAATATCCTGAGTTAGTTACTGCTGTTAATAATTTAAAGGATGTTCTTGAGGACCAAAGACCTGATGATAAAGAGTACCAAGATTTAGTTGCAGAATTAGAAGTTCCACCTCCTTATATTAAAAAGATTGGGATAGTTGAAAAGCAATTTTCTACCCATATTGAGAGAATTATTAATTTAATTTCTAGATTAGGTGCAAAACGACCCGCTAGAACCACATATTCCCGACAAAGTATTAGAACTAAAGATGGTAAATTACAACCGGAATTATCTCAAAGAGTACCTGAAAAAGCCCCCGGCGGTACTAGGGATGAAAGAGTTTTTGAAGGAGATGTTGAAGGTACAGTGCCAACTTTTGCTACTACATTAAAATTAGACCCAATTTTATGGCACAATATTAGTCAAGAATTACAAGAATTACCTGTTGGTATGGGTGAAGATTTAGAAGATATTTTACAAGAGTTAGGTATTATTAAAGAAGCCTTGCCGGAAGGCGACCAAAAGAGATTAATAGAAGATTTGATTGAAGAGTTAAAGGAATCTGTTAAGGATATTCCTGAAGCAATTATGTTCTTACCTATTACATATTGGTTAAGGGAATTCGATTCAGGAGTAATTGAGGAAATTGATGAAATTACTACTAAAACGGGTAAGTTCTTTGCTGTTCTTAATAGGTTGTTTTTAGAGAGTGGAAAATTACCAATCACTATGAGTCCTAAAGTTGGTGGACCGCAGCGAGGTGCAGCCGGTGGTGCTATTCAAGTTAGTGGTAAAGATGACCCTCAAGGATTTAGAAGACCTAGAACTCAAGGAATTCCAAGTGAAATACCTTCTGAAAAATTAGAAGAATATATTTCTGAAGTCAAGGAAGAGTTTGACAAATTAAAGGAATTATTGAATGCTTATTATTTCCAACCTTTAAGTAAGGGTAAATTTGTTGATGAAAAACCTGAGTTTGTAGATAAAGGCGGTGTCGATTTTGGTGAAGAATTTGACCCCGATGCTACAACTCAAGAAGGTAGATACCCATACAGGGCTATGGAATTAAATTTTGGCACTAGTGCTAAGGCAAAAACTTTACAGAATATGCTAAGAGCATTAGATGATAACTTCTTTGATACTGAATTATTAGAAGATTTGATTAATTATTTGCAACTCTTAAAGGGAGGATTTAGTTCTGTTGAGGGTTGGGAAAATTATGTTAGGGAGATTCAATTAGGTATTACTAATATCTTAGATGAGTTAATGCCAGATTTTGCAGAAGAACATAGAATTTGGGGTGCTGGTAAGATTGGTGAGGCAATTTTAGCACATCAAGATAAGAAACTTCTTTCTGAATTAAAGTATTTTAACAAACCTTTAGATGAGTATTATCAAAAATATCTTGAAATGGGAGATAAGGATTTACCATTAACTAATTTACGAAGTATTTTACAATCACCTGATTTCCAGAATTTACTTAGAGAGGAACAAGAAAATTCATCAAAAGAAGATTTTGACGCACTTGATAAGAGCATTGATAAGATTATGGATTTGACTGAACCTAAAAAAGAAAAGGGTGTTAAGGAACAGATTGATATTCAGGAAAGTAGAATTGGTAAATCTCTATTGACTGTTCATGATTATATTAATAAGATGAATGGGCTTCCTATTTATTATGGTAAATTAGATATTGAGGATGTGGATGATGTTGATTATCTAATTAATAAAATAGAGAAAGAAGATAAATTAGAAATTAATTGTGTAGAAATTACAGGAATTGTGAATTCTATTGATTCTCATAGTAACATTTCTAAGTCTTTTGGAGTAACAGAAAAAATTGTTTACAAAATTAAGGGGTTATGTAGATGAGTTGGAAATCAATACTAAAAATGTCTTCTAACATTGAGTGGTTAATTGAACAATTAGATGATAATGAAGTAGTAGAAATTTCCGGAACTACTGATGCTAATGAAGTAGAAGTGATATTAGAAATTCCAATAGACCCTAGATTTATCGAGTGGTTAAGTAAAACATATAAGATTGATTTAATAAGTTCTGAAAGAAGAGGAACTAGAAATAAATATAAAATTGAAGTACTAGGAGTGTAGAAAAAATGTCATGGGAATATATATTAAAAAATACAGCGGGTTCTGGCCCTAAAGATATGGGTGGATTATTTACTATTGATATGTTTAAAAATAGTAATTGGGTTAATGCTTTAGAGCAATTATTATCATTATCAATTAAGGATGTTGAAATGGGAGAAATTAGAAATTTTAAAAAGGTAACAGATGATGCTATTAATTATGGACTTGAATATTATGTTGACTTGTTTAATACTTTAATGCAATTTACTGATTATGGTGAAGATGTGTTAGATGCATCTAAAGATTACGCTGAATCTACTCGGAGATTAGCGGGAGAAACAGAAATATCTGAGCCTAAATCCGGAGATAAAGGTAGGGGTATGAATCCTAAGAGATTAGAATATCTTACTGATTCTATTAGTAAATCTGTTGAGTCGAATGTTACCAAGTTAATTCGGGATATACAAAATAAAATAGATAGATTTCACGCTAAGGGTGGAGAATTACAAGAAAGTGATGAAAGGGTAGATTTATCAGAAGGACTTACTGAAGAAATGATAAATCAAAATTGGGACCAACTAACAGCAGGAAATTATGTAGATAAGTTATTATTAGAAGGAACTAATGATATTGCTGAAGCATTTACAGAATCTGGATTTGAAGTTAGTACTGTGGATATGAAAACTGTTGCTAATGAAATGAAAAATAAAAAGAGTACAAAAATGTTTTTGACTCATGTTTCTATTATTTTAGAAAGTAAAATTATTGAGGGTATGGGGGCAAGAAGTCCTGAAGAGATAGATAGGAAACTTAAAGACCTTTTAACAGAAGAAGAAATTAAATGGTTTAAAGATAATGCTGTAAGAGTTTCTGAAAGTTTAGGACCATTGGGTTCTATTGATGAAACGGTATATCCTGAATTGGATAGGTTTGGTATTCCTAAAATTAGACAAGTTAATCCAGAAACAGGTGAAGAGTATTTTATTCCTAGAGATATTGGAGAAATTAGTGACCCTGATTTTGACCCTGCTGAAGAAAGTGAAGATAGGCCAGCACCGGAAGTTCAAGAATATGACCCTGAATCTGGGAGAATGAGAACACCTGCGGAATGGAGACAATTTCAAGATAAATTCGCATCGGAAGATTCTAATGATATAACTTGGTTTAGCATATTAAAAGAAGAGTGATTTTATGGATGAATCTGAAGGTATTCATGGTCCGGTTAGTGAGCAAGCAATTGCTTCACTATTCGAGAAACATCATGGGCCTAATGTGTATAATATGAGGGAAGGTAGAATTCCTAGTTGGTACACAGATAATATGCAATATTTTTATGAAATTTATAAGGGTAAAATATTAAGCACTCTTGGGTATATTGATAAAGAAACTTACTATATTCTTGGCGGTGCATTTGTTTATGATGAATGGAAAAAGGACTCTGGTTATTTTGGTAGACCTTTTACTAAATTAATGAGTATAAGAGAAACTGAATTAAAAAAGGATTTGCCTAAAATAGCAGGATTTAAATATACCGGACCAGTTACTCCTGATAGAAACCAAGAAACGTATGTTGAGATGATGAGTCAATATTATAATATAGACCCTGTTGATACTAAAGGTATTCCTGAAGATATGATTGATAATTTTAGTAACAGATACCCAAAGGCTTGGGGAATTAGAATAAATGGTGATTCAGATAGTTTGGAAAGAATGGCTAAAGGTCTTTCTGATTGGTTTTCTAGTAGTTGGTGGGATGTAGTTAAGGTACAAGTATTAGATACTAGTACAGGAATACAGACCATTAATGAACCTATGATAGAAGATAAGGATTGTTATAACAAATTAATGCAAAAGATGGACAGTTGGATATTTAATCCAAAACTAGTATCTTTAGAAATAGATGAAAGTTATATGAGAAGAGTTGTAGAGTTTAGTTATCCTAGCCGAGCAAAACCGGGTGATGTTAAGCAGCGTACTAGTGAAAAAAGGAAGCGAGGAAGAATCATTGAAGACTATTCTGCAAATGAAATGAAACGACCCTTTAAACCCAAGGATATTGAATTAGAATTTTATGGTATACTTTTTCAACAAGACTGGAATACAAGAGAGTATCAACAAATATCAGAAGAGGATGCTTGTACAATTTTAGAAATATTGGATTTGTTAAAAACTGCTAACAATTCGACTAGTGGAATTTTAAATGGTTTAGAATATAGTTATAAAATTATTAAAAGACCTCTTCGTAATGCTAATTACCCAAATCCACCTTCTAAAAGTGGCATGGAAGAAGGGCGTGAATTAGTTATTGAAGGCAGCCGTACAAAATATGACAAGCCGCACTATATATTAGATTTAGAAACACGCTTAGTTTGGGATTATGGTGTTATTAGTAATCTTGCTGAAGTTCTGAGAAGTTTAGATTTCCTTAAGTGGTGATTGTTATGGGTTGGGAAGATATACTAAAGGTTCAGATTCTTGATACAAGTACAGGACTAAGTTCAATTAATGAACCGATGGTTGATGAAGATAAAGAGAAATGTTGCTTGGAGGCATATGAAAAGTTTGTGGAACTTTTGTGCTTTTTTGCTACACAAGATGAAAATAATATCAACATAGAAGCAAAAACATATACGGAAATGGATAATTACACTAATCACATTATTCAAGGTAGTCGAGCGACACTTGATGTATTAGCAGAAGATATGGGAATAGGTATTATAGATGGGGAAAAATTATGTACAAATAGTAATGCTCCTAATTTTGATGTTAATCTTTGCGATAAATTAGAGCAAGTTATGGAAGATGCTAAAGAGTATTTTTGGGGTGTGTTTGATAAATTTCAAAATAATACAGTTCCCGGTGCTACTGCCTATGACATTTTTGATATAATTAAAACTATATTTAGGGAATGGGAGGATTGTGAAAATGCTTGATTGGAAAGAGATTCTTAAGGTCCAAGTATTAGATACCTCTACGGGCTTATCTACAATTAGCGAACCTATGTTAGATGACGATAATAACTGTTGTGATGAATTAAAGGAAAGATTAATTGACTGGTGGAAAGAATGGGTCGATTTAGGTGATAAATTTACATATGAAGATGATATGGATATGTTTGAACAACACACATTGTGGATAAATAAAAAGACTTGTGATGAACTTTTAGATTGGTTTGAAAGTGAAATTAGAGATGGGGATAAAAATATTATAGGTTATAGGTATCTTGTAGAAACATTTATGAAATATGAAGATTGTCTTTTGGGTGAGTAATATGTGGCAAGATATTTTAAAGGTTCAGGTATTAGATACTACTAGTAGTTTATCTAGTATAAATGAGCCTATGGTGGAAGATAAGAATTGTTGTGAACAGGCAAAAACTGCCTATAAACGTGCATATATTATGGTATACAACTATAAATCAAGAGCGACTGGTTTTGGTGGGTACTATGGTATAACAGAAGAATCTGACCCGCTTGATGATTATGATAGTCTTGTTAGGGAAGAAGTTTTTACTACTTTTATTGATGATTCTTCTTGTGATGAATTTAAAGAACAAATAAAATATGGTTATCGTTATCATGATATTAGACCATATATTGATAAAATTTTAAGTGATTGGGAGGAATGTGAAAATGAGTAATTGGGAAAATATTCTTAAGATTCAAGTTTTAGATACTACCACCGGTTTGTCTACTATTAATGAGCCTATGGTAGAAGATAAAGATTGTTGCGAATTAGCGCGTGAGAAATTTCTTGAAGAACAAGCAAAGTATTATCACAATGAAGGACAAGCAAAGCATTTTGACAATAAAAAATATATGGGTTATTTTGAAGAAATACTTGCGATGACGGATTGTAAAACATTTAGAGAAATATTGCAAGAGGTGAAAAATCGCCCAATCCGGCCCGAATCGGCGCGACCAAAATCAAGTATACCATATCTCAATACACTTCGTTTTTGGGAGGAATGTGAAAAATGAATTGGGAAGATATTTTAAAAGTTCAGGTGTTAGATACTTCTACCGGACTATCTACAATTAGTGAACC
>MDTA01168693.1_pt1 | contig 15666 bp, 13 predicted proteins | sample 811151 | NCBI WGS metagenome assembly MDTA01 (sample SAMN05326648, study PRJNA326480) | marine metagenome | isolation source: seawater | place: Indian Ocean: South | collected 2010 | reverse complement strand
TCTAGTCAACGCACTTCTAAAACCTAATAGATGTGTACCACCATCTTTTTGATAAATATTATTTGTAAATGGATATACATCTTCGCTATAACTCGCATTCCACTTAAGAGAGCATTGAATGTCAACATTATTTTTAGATCCCTCCATATAAATAGCTTTCTTAAACAAATCATTATCATTTTTATTTTTTAAGCTCTCTCTTTTACTATCTAAATATTCAACAAATTCTAATATCCCTCCATCATACTTAAACTCAAGGTGTTTTGTTTTTTTTAATGAAAAATCATTTAATATAATTTTAATACCCTTATTCAAAAAGGCTAATTCCCTTAGTCTCTTTTCAAGAATTGCAAAACTAAATTTAGTCGATGTAAATATATTTTTTGAAGGTAAAAAATTAATTTCAGTTCCATTTTCTTTAGATTTACCAATTTGTTTAAGTGGAGATTTTGCATCACCATTTTTAAATTCAATATAATATTTTTTACCCTCTCTATTGATACTTAATTTTAAATTTTCGGAAAGAGCATTTACAACAGAAACTCCAACACCATGTAATCCACCTGATACTTTATAAGAATCGTGATCAAATTTACCACCCGCATGTAATTGAGTCATAATTACCTCTGCAGCAGATTTTTTTTCTCCCTTATGTATATCTACTGGAATACCTCTTCCATCGTCTTTTACTGTTACTGAACCGTCCGCATTTATACTTACCTCAATATTTTTGCAGTAACCTGCTAAAGCCTCATCTATTGAATTATCGACAACCTCATAAACCATATGATGTAATCCAGTACCATCATCGGTATCACCAATGTACATTCCTGGTCTTTTTCGTACGGCTTCTAAACCTTTAAGAACTTTAATTGCGTCTGCTTGATAGCTTTTGTTATTTTGAGATGTCATTGATATATCAGATTTTTTATAACATCTTTTTAATTTTTGACAAACTTCCCTAAAAGAACTGCCCTAATTAGTATTGGTAATTAATGCTAATTTGATGAAAAAAAAAAAAATTAGTTACTTTTCATTTTTTGGGTTTTATTTTAATTTTTATTGAATTTTGTGGCGGAGAGAGTGGGATTCGAACCCACGATAGAGTTTCCCCTATACACGCTCTCCAAGCGTGCGCCTTAAACCACTCGGCCATCTCTCCTGATGTTACTAAATGTTTTTAAATCTTTATTAATAATATATTATTTTATTAGTTTAGAGTATTTTTAAAATATGAGAAAATTTGTAATTAAAGATTATCTTCCATTAGTAGTTTCTTTATTTTTTATATTGATTATTACTTTTTTATGGGAACATATTTCGTTAACCTATAAAGAAAATCACAATATTGTAGGAAATTACTCCAATGCAGATCATCATCAATTCAATGATACTCTTCGTTTTTTAATTTTTATTTTAATACCTTTGGCATCTTATTTATTAACTTTATACTTAGTAGATAAAAATAATATTTTATCAATAAATCAAATAGTTAAACAAAGAAATTTTCAACAAAAAAGAACTCACGATAAAAATATTTTTTTATTATTGGTTACATTTATTTTCGTTTTAGTATTATTTTATCATTTCTTGTTAATTGATTTCCCAGATTATAAATTGGATGTTTTTCATGAAGGTCAGCTTCTTACTGGTGCTATGAATTACAATTTAAAAAATGTTTTATGGACTGGTTCATACTTAAATACAGGATTATTTTACGATATCCTAAACACAAAATTTGCTTGGCTGTTGTTTGATAAAGAAAATATAAGTGCATATAGATTTTTTCAGCAAATTCTAAATTATATATTTTATTTTTTAATAATATTATTTGTATTAAATATTTCGAAAATATTTTACTTAGATAAAAATAAACGATGTTTTTTTTTTATTACTGTAACCTCTTTTTGCTTATTTTTTTATTTGGTTTCATATTCTCATTTTCCAAATTATAGAGATTTTTTTTCAATATTTTTTTTAATTTTACTTAGCTCGGCATTATTTAATAAAAATTTATCGATTTTTATATTTTTTTTAATAGGTAATTTAAGTATTTTATCTTTACTCTGGAGCCTTGATCGAGGAGTATTTTTAAATGCAACATTAATTTTTGTTTGTTTTATATTTATATTACAAAATAAAGTTAAGGAAATAATATCGTTATTGAGTGGTATTTTGTTTTCATGGTTAATATTTGTATTTTTGGTGGGTCCTAATGAATTTTATGCCTTTTTGGATAACTCAATAAATATTCTAAAATTTAATGAATTGTGGAATGGCATAATTCATCCAACTCCGTTTTCGGATGAAAAAAATTCATCTAGAGCCACAAAGGCATTACTTATTATTTTTATTAACGGAATATTTATTCTAAGATTTATTTTCTATAAAAAAAATAACATTCCAATAGAAACAAAAAATTTCATAGTAGTCTTCTATGTTCTTGCATTTTTTTATTATAAAGTAGGCTTATCAAGATCAGATGGAGGTCATATTGTAATTGGTTCATCCTTGAATTATTTATTATTTTTTATTTTTATAATTTATAAACTTTTACAAATTGAATTTAAAAATTTTCGTTCTTTTTTTAAATTTAATAATATTTTTCTAACCATATATTTGTTTACTATACTAGGATTATTTAATCTAAGTTTTTTGTCAAAAAATTATGATTTGAAAAATATTTTTAGTTTTAATAATAGATTTGATAAATTTATTAATCTTAAGGATGATTTTTTCATAGACGATAGCTATTCTAATTTTTACAAACAATTAAAAGAAATAACAAAAAACGATAATTGTATTCAAACATTTAATTACGATCCAACAATATATTACTTGCTAAAAAAATCTAGTTGTACAAAATTCTATAAAACTTTTGTCATTGCTTCTGAACAAGATCAGTTAACTTTTATTAATGAATTAAAGGAGTCGAAATTTAATAAAATAGTTATTGATACAAACAAATATGGAAATTTAATTACTCCAAATGTGAGATTTATAATTATAAATGATTTTATAGAAAATAATTATGCAGATTATATTGAAATCAATAATTTTAAAATTTTAAAAAGTAGATGATATTTAAAAATCTAGTAAAAATTAAAAATTGCCCTATTTGCAATTTTAATAAAATTTTATTTAAAGGTAAGATTAAATCCAAATCAATAAAAATAAATGATTATTTCTCTTTAATAGAATGTAAAAATTGTAATCATAGATTTCTTTCTGAATTCCCAAAACCCGCATATCTTGAAACTTTATACAAATCAAACTCTCCATATGTTTTTGGACATGATGCAAATGAAGAAATCCAAATAAAAAAATTTAAAAAAAATGGATTTAAGGATGTAATACCCTTTAAAAAACATTGGATATTTAAATACATAAGTATTAATGAAAAAAAAGAATATCTAGAAATTGGACCTGGTCTCTGCAAAATGTATAAAACTTTTTATGATAATGGATGGAAGTGTAATGGAATTGATATCCAGCCATTTATCAAAGCCCCAGGTATTGTTAAAAAATTAGAGTATATTCAAAATAATAGCAAAGATATTGCAGTAGCGTTTGATGTAATAGAACATACTGTAAATCCCATCAAATTTTTAAATAATATTAATCAGAAAATGAAAAATGATGGTTTTCTCTTTTTAACCTTTCCAAATGCAGGATCTTTTAAATCAAAGTTACTAAATAATAGATGGGGTATGGTTGTGCCACTAGCCCATATAAATTTTTTTTCTAAAAAATCTTGCGAAATAGCTTTAAAAAAATCTAACTTCGAATTAGTTTATATAAGTAATTTTTCATTGGTTAATCCCAAAAGGCTAGTAAAAAATTTTATTAAACTGCCTGGGAGAATATTTTTAGATCTTATTAAATTTAATACCGACTCAATTTTTTTTAGAATAAGAGAATTTTTTTTAAATATTTTAGATTTAATAAATGGAGACCAAATGATGGTTGTTGCAATTAAGAAAAATGCTAGGAAATTATAAATTAAAGTATTTTTTCTTTTTTCTTAAAAAATTTTTTTTTTGTCTATCTATGAATCGAAGAAATATATTTTTTTTCTTATCTCTTTTTGCAATTATGGGATATTTTTCTAGATGTGAAAATGTTCTATTCATATCTTTATCTAAAGCCCATTCTGACTCGTAAGCAGAAAAGAATTTACAGTTTTCCAATTTAGCAAGAATTGATAAAACACTTTGCGAGTGCCGATGACTTATAAATCCACTTCTAGAAACATTTTCAAATTTATTTTTATCATCATCAATTAGATCAAATCTATTTCGGACTATATCATAATGGTTTTTCATTATCTTTATAGCTATAGGAGATTTTCTTAAAAAAAATGAGCCACCCCAAACTTGTGGTGTGTCAGTTATTTGTTTGTTGTCTTGAACATTAAAAAATTTAAATAAATCCTCTTTTGTATATTGGTATTCTAAATAATTTGGATATGTAAGGTGTTTAAATTTTTCATTTTCTAAATCTCTATATTCAAAACCCATAAATCCTTTTTCATAGCTTGAAATAAATTCTATGTACTCTTTTAGCCGCTCTTTTCCATTTATATTGAAGTGACAACCAACATCGCACCAATGATATATATCTCCATTGTTTATTTTAGATAACACAAGTTGATGAATATAAGTTTGCCACACCCAGTAGCCATAGCCTCTTTCCTTTCCAATTTTTAATAATTCTTTAACATATAATTTAAAATCATCATTTAAATCTTCAAATGTAAAAAGTTCAATGCTGTCATATAAACCCATTTTAGTGGCTTGATTTTTAAATCTATCAGCAGACCGTTTAAGATCTGGACTATAAAATGTTGCTAAATGTAATGCCATTATAGTTTGGTATAATTGAATAATTTATTTTAAAGCTTAATTTATGTTTTTTTGTTTTATCTTCAATTTAAAATTTAAAAAAAAATGTTCTTTTTTATAAAATAATAGTATACCGAGTGATATAATTTGTAATTAAATTTCAATGAAAAATGTTCTTGTTTTAGGTTCTGAAGGATATTTAGGCTCTGTTTTGATACCACATCTTTCAAAGTCTAATTTTAAAATTACTGGGGTAGATAAATGTTTTTTTGGAAAACATAATAAAAACTCTAGTAATGTAAAAATTATCAAAGCAGATTACTCTAAATTAAACAAATCCTTTTTTAAAAAATTTAATATTATTATTGATCTTGTAAATATTTCTAACGATCCAGCTTCAGAACTGAATAAAAACTTTACAATGAAAGTAAACTATAAAGATAAAATAAATTTGTATAAAAAAATAACAAATTTAAAAAATATAGATAAATATATTTATATGTCATCTTGTTCTGTCTATGGAAATAATAAAAACTTAATTTCTGAAAATAGTAAACCAAAACCGATTTCTCTATATTCTAAATTATGTCTTAAATACGAAAATTATTTAAAACGAAAAGGAAAGATAGATTTTACTATACTAAGACTTGGAACCTTATATGGATGGTCTAATAGAATGAGATACGACATTGCTATTAATAAAATTATTAGAGACATGTTCTTTACCAATAAGGTTGAGATATTGGGCGGGGAGCAATTAAGATTTTTCTGCTATAATAAGTTTGCTTGTGATGTAATACTAAAAATAGTTTTAGACAGTTCTAAAAGATTTAAAAATAAAATTTTTAATATAGGAGTTTTTAATACAAATATTATTAACTTAGCCAAAAAAATAATTAAAATTACTAAATATAGAAAAGCTAACTTAGTTCACGAAAAATATAATATTGATAATAGATCATACGAGGTATCGTTAAAAAGTGTTAAAAAATTGTTTGTGAATTTAAATTTTAATAACTATGTAAAAAAATCTATAATAGAGACATATAAAAAAATTAAGACAGATAAAGCACCTTTTAAAAGAAATAAGGTAACACTTAACGTTTATAAGGAATATTTAAGCAAATGATACCTTTCTATAAACATAATTTGGCTGATAAAAATTATCTGAAGAAGACAATCAAAAGTTTTTATCTGACTTCAGGACCTAGGTGTTTAGAGGTAGAAGAACTTTTAAAAAAAGAGTTTTTAAAAAAAAGTGCCTATTTAACTAACTCTTGGACCAATGCAGTAATTTCACTTTTGTTAGCACTTAATATTAAAAAAGGGGACGAAGTTATTATTCCTGCATGTACATTTGTTGCATGTGCCAATGTTGTAGAAATGGTTGGAGGAAAGGTAATATTTGCAGATATTAATCCAGATACAAAATTAATGGATATTGAAGATTGTTTAAAAAAAATAACAAAAAAAACAAAGGCAATAATGCCTGTTCATTTATATGGAAACCTTTTTCAAACCCACAAGTTACGAAATAAATTAAAAAAAAAAATTGCAATTATTGAAGATAGCGCACATGCATTTTGTGGAGAATACAATGGAAAAAAAATTGGTTACTATTCTGATTTTTTAATTTTTTCTTTTTATGCTACCAAGAGTATAACATGTGGAGAAGGCGGAGCTATTTTGTCAAACAACATAAAAATAATGGAAAAAATCAGATCGATTTCTAACAATGGCATGACAAAGCCAGCTTTTAAAAGATTTGTTAATAATAAATACATTCCTTGGGATGTTGAAAAATTTGGTTTTAAGGCTAACATGAGCGATATAAATGCATCTTTGCTTAAAGATCAAATATTAAATTATAAAAAATTATCTAAGAAAAAAGAGAAAATTTTTAAGATTTACAAAAGAAAAATTTCACTTTTGAAAGAGATAAATTTTCCAGTTAATATTAAAAACAAAAATAGAGATTATTATTTATTTCCAATAGGAGTTAAAAAAAAACATAGAAATAGATTAATTGAATATTTGTTGTCTAAAAGGATATTTGTAACTGTAAATTTTAACTCAATTACAAATTTAAAATATTATAAAAAAAAATATAAGAATATTTCATGTTCTAACAGCACAAAATGGGGTGACGAAACTATAAGTTTACCATTTCACGCCAAACTCAGTAAAAGAGAAATTAATTCAATTTACAACGTTTTAAAAAGTTTTTTTAAGCCGAAGTAATCAACCCTATTTACTTGCATCATAAAAAGTCCAGGGCCATTCAATACTTTTTGTATGATTTTTAAACCAAAATGATAAATATCTTTCTGCTAAATATGCGTATAATCTTTGTTGGTCATAACCTTTCAAATTTTCCAAACCGAAAACTTCTTCACAGTCGCTAAGCCACTTAAACAAGCTTGAAAACCATCGGTTCAGTATTTTAGGTTTTGATATCACCATTATATGAGGATTATATTTAGTAGATGAATTTACAAATTTTCTAAATTTTTCTTTCTCGTCTCCTTCAAGTTTATCTATAGCTTTATCTAAGTTTCCATAGCCATGACTCATATCAAAATGAACTTTGATAGTTTGTTTATTTTTATCAAATAGTAAACTTGGATCTTTTAAAACATTTTTCCAACCTCTTTTAATCAATTTCATTTTTTTAAATCCAGAAACATCTATGGGTTGACAAATAACAGATTCAAATTTCTCCCATGAAGGGTCTGGTTTCAAAATCAAATGATCTAAAAAATTATTATGATTTACTTGCTCCGATATTGAATTTTGTTTTACCCAATGTCTTCTTTTTTGAGAAAAACCTATCCATTTATCCTCGTTTTCGTCCAAAATATTTTTCCAATACCAATAATGAAATGTTAGTTCAGAATAATTTTTTTCTTTATAAAAAATATTATTTTTTATATTTGATTTAATATATTTAATGTCTGAAATTCTTTCGTTTACAGAACAAAGGTTTATTTGTGTTTCTTCTAACAGAGGAAGTTTTTTATCTGTTACACAATAAATTTCCAATCTTTTCATAAAAAATGTATTAGATTAATATTTGCTTAGATATACCTACAAATTAATAGCATTAAAATCTAAAAAATAATTATTTTTTGCTTTAAATAATATTAAATAATTAATAATTATATTTTAAATTAAACAATTTACATATTTTCTCATATGAAAGAAAAAATAAAGTTACTAATAATTGGAAAAAACAGTTTTATTGCAAAAAATATATTTTTTTTTCTTAAAAATAGAATTCAGGTAAATAAGATTTCTTTTGAAAGCTTTAAGACAATTAGTCTAAAAAATTTAAAAAAATATTCACATATATGCAATTGTGCAATATCAAAAAAATATCAAAACAAAAAGTATTCTGCAAAAAATGATATTGATTTTTATATTTCTAATAAAATACAAAATTTAAATATTATTTTTGTATTTCTCAGTACAAGAAAAATATATCCTCCCAAATTTAATTTAAAAGAAAATTCACCAACTAATCCAAGAGGAAATTATGCTAAGAACAAATTAATAACTGAAAAAAAAATTAAAAAAGTTTTACGAAAAAATTTTTGCATTTTGAGAATTTCAAATTTAATTGGAAAATTTAGGGTAAATTCAAAATCAAGAAGAGTATCTAAAACTTTTATTTACAATTATCAAGTTTTAAAAAAAAGAAAAAATAATTATTATGAAAATCACGCAAAAGATTTTTTATCTATTAATCAATTTAATAAAATTTTTTTTAAAATAATTTTTCTTAAATTAATAGGTACTTATAATGTGTCTTTAGGGAAAAAAGTTTTTATTTCCGAATTATTAAAAGCACTAAATAAAAATAAAGATCCAAAAAATTTTAATAAAATTAAAATAAAGAAAAATGATAGTTTTTATCTTAATAATAGTAAATTATTAAAAAAAATTAAAATTAATATTTCAAAACAACAATTTTTGAAATTTTGTCAGACAATATAATCTTTAAAAATTTTCAAATTATCTGATAAAAATTTTGGATAAGATTCATCAATTTCAACTTTTTTATATTTGTGACCACGTTCAAATAAATCCTCCATATTTTTTATTTTATTTTTCACTATCTCTATATCTGAAAATTTTGGAGAACTATATTCTTGATGAGGAAATGTCTTTAATTTTTTTGATATTACGTCTGGACTATATAAATTATTAAAATGCCATCCTCCATTTTCAAATATTTCAATATCTTTTTCGATATTTATTTTCCAAAAAGGCTTATTAATATTTTTTTTTAATATTTTTTTTCTTAAATAGTTAAAACTTTTTAAATTTTTTTTTTGACAGATTCTTGTTCCTTCCCAAGGTGTCTCATGATCATTTAATATATTAAGTTTATATACGTAAAATTTTTGCATAAAAATCCCAAATTTTTTTTTTAATTTTACATCTTTAAGCAATTTTGGATTTGGTATTTCATCTGAGTCAGAAAACACAATGTAATCATCCTCGTTAGCATCTTTTATTCCATCAAATAGTTTATCTCTTTGAAAGCCTTCAGCATACCAACCATCTTTTAAATTTGGAAATTGTTCTTCTATAATTATATGTCTGATCTTTTTTTCAAACCTTGGATTATTTATTTTGAAATTTATTGATTTAGGATTACCTCTGTGATCAAATTTTGACTCACATATAACAAAAAAATCAATAACATTGTCTAATATCTCAAAACGTAAATTTGTTAAAAGGTTTTCATCATAAAAAGTAATACAATCAAATATTTTTGACATTTATTTTTCTTTATTTATTTTTAGTACTCCAATAAAGGCCTCTTGCGGTATCTCTACTTTTCCAAATTGTTTTGCTCTAGCCTTACCTTTTTTTTGTTTCTCAAGTAGTTTTCTTTTCCTATCTAGAGCTCCACCTCCATGAATTTTAGTTAATACATCCTTTTTAAAACCTTTTATTGTTTCTCTTGCAATTATTTTCCCCCCTATAGCAGCTTGGATTGGAATCATAAAGTTATGTCTAGGTATTAAATCTTTTAGTTTTTCACAAACCTCTCTACCAATACTTTGTGCAAAATCTTTGTGAACCATCATGGCTAGTGCATCAACGGGTTCGGCGTTTACAAGTATAGATAGTTTAACAAGTTCTCCTTCCCTATGGCCTAAAATTTCATAATCAAAACTTGCGTAACCACTGGTCATTGATTTTAACCTGTCATTAAAATCAAATACAACTTCATTCAAAGGTATTTCGTAATTTAAAACTGCTCTATTACCTGAATAACTTAAATTTGTTTGAATACCTCTTTTATTTTGACAAATCTTCATTATAGATCCTAAATACTCATCCGGAGTGATAATTGTTGCTTTTATCCAGGGCTCTTCAATATATTTAATTATTGTAGGATCAGGTAGACTTGAGGGATTTTGAAGTTCTATAATTTTTTCATTGTTCAAATAAACTTTATAAACAACACCGGGTGTAGTAGTTATAAGATTAATATCAAATTCTCTTTCCAACCTTTCAGTTATAATTTCTAGATGCAAAAGTCCTAAAAAACCACATCTAAAACCAAGTCCTAAAGCAGAGGATGATTCAGCCTCATACGAAAAGCTGGCATCATTCAACTGAAGTTTTGCTAAACCATCTTTTAATTTTTGATAATCAGAACTATCAACTGGAAATAGTCCACAGAATACGACTGGTTTGCTAGGCTTAAAGCCGGGTAAAGCTTTGTCTAACGGTTTAGCTGCCTCTGAAATTGTATCTCCAACTTTTGTATCTGAAAGATTTTTTATTCCAGTAATTATAAAACCTATTTCTCCAGTATTTAGCTCATCAACATCTTTAGGTTTTGGTGTAAATACGCCTACTTTTTCAACTACATATTCTTGATTCGTAGACATCATTTTAATTTTCATATTTTTTTTTATCTTTCCATCTACAACTCTTACCAATGTCACAACGCCTAAGTAAGTATCATACCAGCTATCAACTAATAAACATTTTAGATTATTATCTTTATGTCCTTTTGGGGGAGGCAGGTTATTAACAATTGACTCCAAAATATCTTCAATACCTTCGCCTGTTTTTCCAGAACATGGAATTGCATTTGATGTTTCAATTCCAATTACGTCCTCAATTTGTTTAGTTGTTCTATCTAAATCTGAAGCTGGTAAATCAATTTTATTTAATATTGGTATTATTTCATGATTCATATCTAATGCTTGGTAAACATTTGCTAAAGTTTGTGCCTCAACACCTTGGGTGCTATCAACTATGAGAATAGATCCTTCGCAGGCATATAACGATCTGCTTACTTCATAACTAAAGTCTACATGCCCTGGGGTATCAATGATATTTAAAATATATTCTTTACCATTTTTTGATTTATAATTTAATTTTACAGTTTGAGCTTTAATTGTTATGCCTCTTTCACGTTCAATATCCATAGAATCTAAAACCTGCGCTTTCATCTCCCTATCGGTTAATCCACCACACTTGTGAATAATTCTATCAGCAATAGTAGATTTACCATGATCAATATGTGCTATGATTGCAAAATTTCTAATATTATTGATGTTATCCATTAGGATCTTAATTTTGAGCCAGTTTTATCTTCTATAGTTTTGATAATTTTATTTGAAACTTCATTAATATCGTTTTCTTTCAAAGCTTTGTTATTTGATTGTATAACTACTTTGAAAGCCAATGATTTTTTTCCATTTGGAATATTTTCCCCTTCATATAAATCAAATACATAAATATCTTTAATTAAAGTGGTATCTACATTTTTTATTAATTTAAATAATTCCTGAGCCTGAATATTTTTATCTACAATGAAAGCAAAATCCCTTTCCGATTTTTGATATTCTGAGAATTCGTACATTACTTTTATTTTTTTATTTTTTTCTTTAAGTTTCACGTATTTATCGAGATTTATTTCAAAACCAACTAATGAATTTGTGTTTATATCCATTTTGTTAATAATATTTGGGTGTAATTCTCCAAATGATGCAAAATGATTTTTAGGATTATTTAAAAAGGAAATATTTCCACTTTTCCCTGGATGATAATAGTTTGGTAAGTTTGAGGTTTCTACATTTATTTGGCTTTCGTCGGTTCCTAATTCGTTAAGTGTGTGTAATAAATCTTTCTTAACATCAAATACATCCAATAGTCTCCCTTTTTCATTCCAGTTTGGATTTAAAGCATATCCAGCTGATATTGCAGTAGCATTTACAACTTGATCGCCAGGATTCTTTCCTTCAAAAATTGGTCCGATTTCAAATAAAGATATATTATTTTCACCTCTATCTATATTTTCTCTAACTTTTTCAACTAAATTTGAAAAAATTGATGACCTTAAAACTCCAAGATCTGAGCTGATTGGATTAATAAGTTTGTGTGACATTTTAGAGTTTAGAAAAAGATTATTAGTTTTTTCGTTTGCAAATGACCAAGTAATTGCTTCTAAGTATCCTTTGGCAGCTATAGATCTTTGAGTAAGATGGAAATGTTTTTGGTGATTATTTAATGTTTGATTAATTCTTATTTTTTCAGGTTCAATAGAATTTATTGAATCTAGACCTTTGATTCTAATTATTTCTTCAACTAAGTCTATTTTACCGTTTATATCTGGACGCCAACTTGGAATCTTAACAAGAATATTTTTTTTATTCTTTTTACACTTAAAACCAAGTTTCTCTAATATGCTGATAATTTCTTTAATATCAATTTTTATTCCTAAAACTTTAGATGAAAAATCATTATCTAATTGAATTTCTCTAGGAGATATTTTTTTTGTATTTATAATTTGAAATTTACTTGTCTCACCACCACAAATTTGGGTAATCATCTCTGCTGCTTTTTGTAACCCATCTTCAATAGAACTAGGGTCAATACCTCTTTCAAATCTATATTTTGCATCACTATTTAGATTTAATAAATTTGAAGTTTTCCTTGTTATTGATGGATCAAAATAAGCTGACTCAATAAGTATATTTTTAGTACTTAATTCTGTTGATGTGGTTGTGCCACCTATTATGCCTCCTAATCCCAGTGGGCCATCTTCATCAGCAATAACACACATACCATCAGATAAGTTATAATCTTTGTTATCCAATGCACTTAATTTTTCATTTTTTTTCGACTCTCTTACTATAATTTTTTTATTTATTTTGTCTAAATCATAAGCGTGAAGTGGTCTATTTAAATCTAACATTATATAGTTCGTAATATCTACAACTGCAGAAATAGGTCTTAATCCAACTGCAGATAGCCTATCTTTAAGCCATTTTGGACTTTCTTGATTTTTTATATTTGTAATTAAACAACTTCCAAATATTGAGCAAGATTGATTTTTTGTTTTTTTAATAACTATATTTATTTTTTTGTTATTTTGTTTTAATTTTTTTCTTTTTAAAGGTTTAATTTTGCCCACTCCTGCCGCTGCCAAGTCACGTGCTATTCCACGAATACCTAAGCAATCAGGTCTGTTTGGTGTGATTGACAGCTCAAATGTATTTTCTTTATTTGAATTAAAATAACTTTTTCCAATTCTTTTTTTAAATTTATCTTCTAAAGATATTATCCCATTGCTTTCATCAGACAAATTTAGCTCTGATTCTGAACAAAGCATTCCTTGAGATGTAATTCCACGAATTTTTGATATTTCTAATTTAATATTATTTTTAGGAATAGTTGATCCTGGTGGAGCGTATATTGTAAGCAATCCTTCTTGTGCATTTGGAGCGCCACAAACAACTTTTATATTTTGATTACCAATATCTACATCACAAACTTTTAATCTATCTGCGTTAGGATGCTTTTCTACTTTAACAATTTTTGCGACTAAAAAATCTGACAAATGATCTTTGATTGGTTGAATGCTTTCAACTTCTAAACCAATTTTATTTAAAGTATCTGAGATTTGTTGCTCTGATTTTTTTGTGTCTAAATGATCTTTTAACCAGTTTAAGGTAAATTTCATCTACTTAATCCCCTATAATTTGTCGGTACATCTACGGGATCAAATCCATAATGGTTCAGCCATTTATAGTTACACTCAAAAAATGATCTTAAATCTTTTATTCCATATTTGAGCATAGCTAGGCGATCGATACCTATGCCAAAAGCAAATCCCTGATATTTTAAAGGGTCCACATTAGAATTAATTAAAACATTTGGATGAACCATTCCACATCCAAGAATTTCTAACCATTTATTTCCCTCACCAATTACAATCTCACCATTTTTGAGATCGTATCCAATATCAACTTCTGCTGAAGGTTCAGTAAATGGAAAATGGCTAGGTCGAAATCTCATTTTTAATTTTTTTACCTCGAAGAACTCCTTTATAAAATAGTTTAAACAACCTTTTAAGTGGCCCATATTTATATCTTTATCAATATGCAATCCTTCTAACTGATGAAACATTGGAGTGTGTGTTTGATCACTATCACATCTATAAGTTCTCCCAGGGGCAATTATTTTAAAAGGTGGTTTTCCTTTTAACATTGTCCTAACTTGAACAGGAGAAGTATGAGTTCTAAGTAATAAATTTTTGTCCTCACTCAAATAAAAAGTATCATGCATGTCTCGAGCAGGATGATTTGGTGGAGTATTTAGTGCAGTAAAATTGTTATATTCATTTTCTACATCAGGGCCCTCAGCAACGCTAAAACCAACTTCTGAAAAAATTGAGGATATTTCGTCAATTACTTGAGAAACAGGATGAATTTTTCCTCTTTTAAAGGATCGTTCAGGTAATGTTACATCAACTTTTTCTGTTTCTAATTTTTTATTAATTTCATCTATTTCTATTTTTTTAGTTATTTGATTTAATTTTTCTTGTAGTAAATTTTTAACTTCATTTAATTGGGACGCAAAAATTTTTTTCTCATTTTCTGATTTAGAACTTATTAATTTAAATTGATTAGTGATTGCTCCACTTTTCCCAAATAATAGATTTTTAATTTTGTTTAAATTATCTGAATTAGTACAATTATTTAATTTATCCAAATATTCTGATTTTATTTTTTCAATTTCAGACATTTTAATAGAATATTTGTTAAGAATAGAAAAACAATAGAAAGATTAGTTCAATGCTGCTTGAGCTTTTTTAACTATAGTTTTGAAGGCTTGTGGGTTTTCATAAGCAATTTCTGCTAGTATCTTTCTATCTATCTTGATGCCAGATTTGCTTAATCCATTAATAAACTTTGAATAGGTTAAGCCTTCGCTCCTAACTCCTGCATTGATTCTTTGAATCCACAAAGATTTAAAATCTCTTTTTTTATTTCTTCTGTCCCTATAGGCGTATTGCATTGCTTTCTCAAAAGCTTGTTTTGCAACTCTAATAGTATTTTTTCTTCTTCCATATTGACCTTTAACTGCTTTTAAAACTTTTTTATGTTTAGCCTTTCCGGTTACTCCTCTTTTTACTCTAGACATTTTATCCTCTCAAACTGTAAGGCATGTATGATTTTACTATCTTACTGTCTTGTTTTGACATTATAGTGGTGCCTCTTTGTTTCCTTATTTGCGAATTAGTTCTTTTAATCATACCATGTCTTTTACCTGCTTGTGGCATAACTACTTTTCCCCTTGATGTGATTTTAAATCTTTTTTTTGCTGAGCTTTTTGTTTTTAATTTAGGCATAATTTTTAGGGTTTATACAAAATACTAACTTTTTTACAACTAGAATAATTATGCTGGCTGAACTACCATAATCATTTGTTTTCCATCAAATTTAGGCTGTAATTCTATTTTTCCTACATTTTCCATATCAACTTTGATCTTGTCCATTAGTTG
>MDTA01138403.1_pt1 | contig 15667 bp, 17 predicted proteins | sample 811151 | NCBI WGS metagenome assembly MDTA01 (sample SAMN05326648, study PRJNA326480) | marine metagenome | isolation source: seawater | place: Indian Ocean: South | collected 2010 | reverse complement strand
TCACCTATTACTAAAATTTTTTTATTTTTAAAATATTTTATAGTAGAATAAAATTCCTCTAATATTTTATTTTTTTCTATATCGTTTTTAAACAAATTATTTATTTTATTATTTACAATTTTAAATTCATGAAAATTTTCATTAAGAATTTTTGTTGACGAAAATTGTTGTCCTTGTGTAAATATTAGTTTTCCACCAAATTTTTCAAGTATTTTTTTTTCCGTACTTAAATTGCCAGCCTTATCACCAGAAGAAGGAATATAATCTTTTCCCTTACAATAAAAATTTGGTCTTAAATTTTTAATTACTTCAACTGAGCTTTTTGATTGACTTATTACAATGTAGTCAATCAAATTAATATACGAAAGAAATTTTGTTCTTTGATCAATTTTGAAATATGGCTTATTAAAACCTTTATTTACAAATTTATCTAAAGTTAAAGATACTACTAATATTTCTCCATTTTTTTTTGCTTCTTTAAAATGCTCAATATGTCCTAAATGTATTACATCAAATACTCCATGCACTAAAACAATTTTTTTATTGTTTTCGTTACATTTTTTTCTTATATTTTTTAAGTGATTTAAAGTGACTATTTTATTTGTCATGCATTGAACTTATACATAATTTTTAATTAATGAATACCTTAATCATTGGATCAAGTGGTAAAATTGGAAATTTTTTTTTAAAGTCTAAAAAGAAAAACTTTTATTTTACTTACTTTAAAAAAAAAATCCAAAATGGCATAAGATTTGATTTAATGAATGACGACATTATTCCTATAATTGACAAATACAAAATTAGAAAAGTAGTATTTTTGTCAGCTATCACTGATCCAGATACTTGTCAGAAGAATAAAAAGTATTCAAATAATATCAACGTAAGGAAAACAAAAAAAATAATAAACAAGCTTATTAAAAAAAAAAATATATATCTTATTTATATCTAGCGAATTTGTATTTTCAGGTAGAAAAGGAAATTATAGCGAAAGTGAAAAAGCGGAACCTGTAAATCTATATGGTAAACAAAAAATAAAAATTGAAAATTTTCTATTTAAAAATAGTGAAAATTTCTCAATTTTACGAATTGCAAAAACTTATTCTGACAACTTGAACGATAATACGCTTGTAACTAATTACGTAAAAAATATTTTAAAAAAAAAAAAATTTTTTTATGCTTCAAAAAAGCAAATTTTCAGTCCTTTGTATGTAAAAGATTTAATAAAAATAATTTATTTTTTCCTATTAAAAAATAAAACTGGATTATATCATGTGGCAGGTCCAAAAGCTTATTCGAGATACCAAATACTGGTTAAAATTTTAAATGAAATTAATAAAAGTAAAAAACTTAAATTTAAACCAAATATAATTGATATCGAATTAGACAAACTAAACCTAATCGCAAAAAGACCTATGAATGTAAGTTTTAATATTAGTAAATTAAAAAAAAATATAAATTTTAAGTTAAAAAATATTGATTATGTTTTAAAAAAAGTGTTAAAAAAATACAATGTTAAAAAATCTAAAAGAAGATAAAAATGCCAAAACACCATCATTTTTTTTCAAAAAGGAAAATGAAAAATTTAATACAAAATATATTAAATTCTTAGAAAATTTTTATAAAAAAAATTATAAAGATGTTAGAGTATGCTTGCACTCTAAAAAAAAATCAAAACATCATGATATGATCATTTTACAACAGAAAAAAAATTTTTATTCTCCTCATAAACATTTAAAAAAAGGAGAAACATATCATATTATAAAAGGCTCAATGGCATGCGTTTTATTTAATAATAACGGGTCAATAAAAAAAATTTGTCATTTAAAAAAAAATGATATTTTTAGGACACCAATTAATGTCTTCCACACTATGTTACCTAGTTCAAAATTTGTTATTTATCACGAGAGTAAGATAGGACCATTTTATAAGAAAAATGATAGTGTTTTCTCTAATTGGTCTAAAAAGTTGACTAATGATAAATATCAGATAAACAAGTTTAAACGTTTTGTATTTAAGTCGATAAAAAAATAATGGATAAATTTCAATCTTACCTTACTAGAAGAATTGATAAAGAAGTAGAATTCAAAAACTTGCTTGAATTTCCAAAATATATAGAAATAGAGACTGTCAATGCATGTAATGCAAGATGCCCTATGTGTACAATTAATGATTGGGAGAGAAACTATCCAGTAATGAAAGATGATGTTTGGAATAAAGTAAGTGATGACATTATTGAGAATAAAAATCATGTAAAGAGAGTTAGTCTTTATAGAGATGGTGAGCCATTAATTGATAAAAAAATGGCAGCTAGAATTAAAAAGTTATATGACAATGGTATTAAAAATACATCTATTGCTACAAATGTTTCGCTTTTAAATGAAAAGAGAGCAACTGAGATATTAGAGGCAGGTTTAGGAATGGTAATTTTTTCTATTGATAGTCTAAAAAAAGAGGTTTTTGAGAAAATTCGTGTGAGATTGAAATTTGAGCAAGTCAGAGACAATGCAATAAGATTTTTACAATTGAGAGATAAAATTAATCCTGAGTGTAGAGTGTGGATTAGAATGATACGACAAGAGAGTAATTATAATGAATGGGACAACTATTACGATTTTTGGAGAAAATATACTTCAGATGTAGACAGAATTTATTACCATAACATCTTTAATTGGGGTGGGCAACTTGATCAATTTAAATCTATTTCAAAAAGTTTTGAACCTAACCTTCCTTGTGTTGCGTTATGGTCATTGCTAGTAGTTTTTGCAAATGGCGAAGTTCCTCTATGCAATGTAGACTATAATAATAAATATCCAACTGGAAGCATAATGCAAAATACTATTAAAGAGCTTTGGAAATCAAAAATAATGTCTGCAAGAAGAAAACTTCATTTAAATGGAAAGAAAAAAGACATATCGATATGTGCTAATTGTAATGTTTGGGATGAAGTTAAAGGTGAAGAAATCATATCTCCTGAGTTTGCTGAAGAAGTTTCAATTTTAAATTCATAAATGAAAAAAGCTTTGATAATTGGAAGTGGTTTCACTGGTTCAATGTTTGCAATGATGCTTAAGAAAAAAAACTGGGATGTAACAATATTTGACAGTGCATCATTAACAGGTGGTGGAGTCAGAACTTTCTATCATGGTGGGCATCCATATACATATGGTCCAAGACATTTCATAGGTCCAGAAAAAAATATGAAAGCTTTTGAATTTTTAAATAAAATAGTGCCTTTAAGGCATATAAAAAAAATGAATTACAGTTATCAACAAAATGAAGATATGTTTGCAAGTTATCCAATGCATATTGATGATGTAAAGAATTTTAAAGACGCAAATGAAATATTTAATGAATTAAATAATTTACCAAAGGAGACTAGAGCAAGTAATTTTGAAGATTTTTGGATAGGAAGAGTAGGTAAAAGATTATATGAAAGATTTAACAAATTTTATAATCTAAAAGCTTGGCAACTTAAGACAAATAGAGAAATGGATTATGGTTTTGAAGCAACAGTTAAAAGAAAACCTTTAGAAACAGAGTCACGATATGAATTCCCTAATGGTTATATAAATGCTTATCCGGTCGCAAATGACGGTTATAATAAATTTTTTGACGTTGCTTTGGATGGATGTAAAATTATGTTAAATACTTTTATTACTAAAATTGATTTAGAAAAAAAAATTGTTCATACAAAAACTGATAAATTTTCTGGGGATCTGATAATTTCAACAGTCTCGCCTGATTTCATATTTTCTTATTGTTGGGGTGAATTAAAATACGTGGGTAGAGAATTTTTTAAAATAGTTTTGCCTAACGAACAAGTATTACCAGACGATGTCTATTTCATTTATTATCCAAATGAAAATGAGCAACAAACAAGAGTTACTGAGTTTAAGAAATTTACAAGACATAAAAGTAAAAATTCTTTAATTACTCTTGAAGTGCCTTCAATGAAAAATAAATTATATCCAACAATGATAAAAAAAGAGGTAGAATTGGCAGAAAAATATGTCAAAGCACTACCGGACGATATCCTTTCAGTGGGAAGAATGGGGACTTACAGATATGTTGATATTGATGATATAATAATGCAGGGATTGGAATTTCATGATAATTTATAATTTTATAATTAAGTTATAAAAAAAAATTAAATTAATATGATTTCAGAAAAAGAAATAATTTTTTTTAAGAAGAATGGTTATTTAATAAAAAAAACAATTGATCACAATTCACTTTTTAAAATACAAGATTTTTTAATTGGATTATTAAAGAAAACTAAAAATAATTATATATATAATAAAGATAAAATTAATTTTTTTCAAAATCTTCATAAAGAAATAAGTAAGGCGAAATTAAATGAAATAAGAGTTGGTGCAATTAATAAATTGAATAGAAATAGAATTTTTAGAACATGGTATTATAACTCTGCTAAAGAATTATTAGATGGAATAGTTGGTAATGAAATCGCGATGCAAAAAAAAATAAACTTATCTATTCAGATGCCTAATGATGAAAAATCAATGTTGCCGATGCACTCAGATATCTATGCAGGTGAAAGTCCATTCGAAGTTGTTATATGGATACCAATGATGAATGTTAAAAAAAGTAGTCACTCAATGTTTATAACAAACCCAAGACAGAATAAACAAATAAACAAACAGATAACCCAGAGTGAAAATTTATCTATAATAAAAATTTATAATAAACATAAAAAAAAAATTTAAATTTTTGAAGATAAATTTTGGAGAAATTTTGATTTTTTCGCCAATAATTCAACATGGAAATATAGTAAATAAAACAAAAGAAACTAGAGTGTCATTAAATTGTAGATTCAAAAGTTTATTGTCACCTTATGACGTTTTCAGCAAAACACATAGAAATATTCCGCATTTTTTTGAACCTTATATTGTAAAACCGATGACTAAAATTGGTTTTAATTTTATTGAGTCCATAAATAGAAAAAAAATTAAAAGTTCAATTAATTGAATTATGTTTAAAAAAAAAGTGTTTGCAGGCTATATAAATTTAAAACCAATCAATGGGGTAATATTCCCTTCTTATGCGCAAAATCAAATTAATAAAAATTATATTATTGAAAAATTAAATGGTGAGTTTTTTTTATCAACAAATGAAAATACATATGGTACGAATAATATTGTATTAAGATCCTTATTAGAGGAAAAAAGAATCTCTGGTATTTGTTTGCTATCCACCTTTCATTTACCCGAAAAATTCATTGATAGATCGAAATTATATAAGTTGGCAACAAAAAATAGTAAAGAAATTCATTTTGTATTTGAAGAGTTAAAAATAATTAATATAAAAGACATAAATAAAATCGAGGATCAATTAATTTTTAAACAAAAATTTTTTACAAAGAAAGTTGATAAATTAGATAAATTTCAAAAAAATTATTTTTTAAATAAAGAATGGGAATTTGTTTAGTATTATTTTAAATTTGAAGCGAACTTATTAATTTCAAATAATGTATTTTTAAATCTTAAATTAAGTTTTTTAAAATTTTTAGATTTTATCAAGAAGCCCTTATCTTTGGTTTTAACAGTATTTATAATTATAGATTTGTTTAATTTTGATTTAAGTCTTTGTAAAATTCTATTTAATTTAACAGGTTTGTGAGATTGTAATATTACCATATTAAAATTATTTTTAATTTTTTTATTTTTTAATATGCTTAATACATTATTACAAAAAGTATCGATATGCATACATGCATTAAATAAATTTTCCACACCAAAAACTTTAATAATTTTTTTATTTTTCATATCTTTGCTAACTTTACTTAAAAAAGTGCTATGACAGTTTTTGCCTATAATTGTGCATAACCTTAAAATAATAAATTTTATACTCAATTTTTTTGACAATTTATTTATTTTTAGTTCTGTTTCATATTTTGATTTTCCATATAAATCATTTGGTTTTGCAACTGTATTTTCTGATACTATTTTTCCGTCTTTATCGCCATATACTGAAATACTTGAAAGATAAATGAAAGTTCTAACGTTTGATTTTTTAATTATATTTAAAATATTTGTGTCTATAGATTTATTATTTTTATAACATCTTTTTTGACTATATTTAGGTGGAGTCTTTGATGCACAGTGTATAAGTATTTTAATATTTTTATTTATTTTTTTAATTTTTGACAAATCAGTCTCGATGTAAAGAATATTTTTTCCATGAGTTATTTTATTTTTTTTTCTAACATAAGCATGGACAAAAAAATTTTTAGATAATTTCTTTACTAAATTTCTTCCAATAAATCCATTGGAACCTGTTATCATCAAATGATTTTTATTTTTTTTCATAAAATTAATTATAATTATAATTATATTAATCTTCTGAATAATATTTTTTTTGTATCGGAATATTCCAGAAGTTTTTATTATTTAAAATTTTATTTATTTTGCTTGAGGAGTTTCCGGTTCCAAAAAATAATTCTTTTACAAATCTTTTTTCTGGAACTTTAAAGATTTCTTTTAGGATTTTGCTTTTAGAGTAATTTATATTTTTTACACTCTTTAGGTTTGCTCTATTATATTGTCTATCTCCTATATTAATAGTTGGAACTCCATAGAACGGGGCTTCTCTTATTCCAGCACTTGAATTACCTATTATAAACTTGCAATATTTTAAAACAGTTAAAAAATATTCAAATCTCATAGATTTAAGAACTTTAAATCTCTTATTTTTGATTATTTTATTTTTTATAATTCTTAAAATTAGATCAGAGCCAGGATCATTGTTTGGATAAATTATTAAGTAATTATTTTTTGATTTTATCAAAGTATCAAAATAAATATTAGAGTTTACTTTTAAGTTTTTTAAATCTGTTGTGACAGGATGATATATTGAAATCCCAAAGTTGCTAAAACTTATTCCATATCTTTTTTTTACAATACTTATTGAAGGAAGTTTTTTGCTAGCCATTACATCAATATCAGGGGATCCTACAACAAAAATTAATTTTTTTATTTCGCCCATTTTAATTAATCTTTTTTTTGCCTGAATATTTGAAACAAAGTGAACATGAGAAAGTTTTGATATCGCGTGTCTTAAATGCTCATCAATTGTTCCAGAAATTTCACCACCTTCAATATGTCCTACTAAAAAATTGTTGATTGACGAGGCAATAGATGCGGCAAATGCCTCGATTCTATCTCCATGAACTATTACTAGGTCTGGATTTATTTTTTTTAGATGAATTGTAAATCCATTTATTGTGTTTGAAATTATTTTTTCTTGAGATTGGTGGCCAGTCTGATTTCTGAATTTTATTATTTTAGAATTTTTGCATTCTTTAGAAATTATTATATGCGTGCTTCCATATTTACTTAACAAATGCATGCCTGTTACAAAAATGTAAACATTAAATGTCTTCTCTAATATTTGAATAATAGGTTTTATTTTCCCATAATCAGCCCTTGTACCGGTTACAAAGAAAATTTTTTTCTTTTTAAACATCATTTTTTTTTAATTGTTCACCTTTTTTAATAAATTTTGAAGCCTTAAGTCCAATCAATCTATAATAATCATTTGCCTTAAAGTATCCGGTGCCTGGTCTTTTTGTAAAAATATTTTTTTTTGTTAACTTTTCATTTGGAAATATATCTTTTATTGCAACAATTGATCCAAATGCAAATTTGGATGTTTTTCTCTCTTGTAAAAGATGTTTTTTTTTTCCTTTTAAGGCATTAAATATGTTTTTTGAACCAATTATCAGGTCTTTCAAATCGTTGGGATCCATAGAACATGAAATATCAGGACCTTTTCTTTTTTTACTATCTGTAAAATGTTTTTCTAAAATTCTTGCTCCTAGAGCTACTGCTGCCAAAGATGTGTGGTTTGTTGTTGTATGGTCTGATAAACCTATTACGGCGTTCTTAAATTTTTTTCTCAATTCTTCTAAGCAATTGAGCCTTACAAGATTAAAGGGTGTTGGGTAAATGTTTGTACAGTGTAATAAAGCAAACGGAATCTTATATTTTTCAAAAATTTTAACTGTTCTTGATATTTGCTTAAGATTATTCATTCCAGTGCTTAATATTATAGGTTTTTTTTTCTTAGCAATGTATTCTACAAATGGATAATTATTACATTCACCTGATCCAATTTTAAAAGCTGGAACGTTAAACTTTGTTAATCTATCTACTGCTGCACGGCCAAAAGGTGAACTAATAAATATTTTTTTTTTTTGTAAAATATATTTCATAAGTTTTTTTTCTTTATCTTCACTTAAAGAACAATCTTTCATAATTTTATAAATGCTTTGGTTTGAATTGCCTGGTTTGACATTTTTTGCATGATAACTCATTTCATCATCAACAATATGAGTTTGATGTTTAATTATTTCTACTCCAGACTTAATTGCTTCATCGACCATTTTAATTGCTACATCTAGAGAGCCTGCATGATTAATTCCAAGTTCTGCAATTACTACCGGTTCAGCACTATCTCCAATTTTTCTATTTCCGATTTTAAAAGATGCCATTATTTAAAATACTTTTTTGCCAATTTTAAGTCTATAATATTATCGATATCTACACTATCAATATCACTCATAATATATCCGTTAAATTTGCTTGTAGGTATTGAGTGATTTTTTTTTATAAAGTTTTTAACCAAAAAAATATATATTGCACCATTTGGTATAAACATGGGTGGAAAATTTTGGCGATTTTTTGTTAGAAAACTATCTTTAAAAAAAGCAGAAAAATAATTATATTTTTTTTTTACGAGTTTAAAAATCGGAAATTTTACTTTTTTAAGACCAATAAGTGTTAGGTTTTTATTTTTTATAAATAATTTTAAACTTTCATCAATATGATAGTGTTTTCTAAGTGGAGATGTAGGTTGAAGGTATATTAAAATATCATTTATATTAAGTTTTTTTTTTAATATAAACTCTTTAATTACATCATTGGCAGTCGCTGAGGCAATAGAATTTTTTTTGTGTCTCTTAAAGAAATTTATTTTTTTATTTATACAATTTTTTCTCAAACTTTCATTTTCTGAACTTACATGTATTTCATCTATATATTTAGATTTTTTTGTTTGATCGATCGTAATATTTAACAAGGATTTATTTTTAATTTTTTTTAAATTTTTTTTTTTAATAGTTATTGAAGTAAGTTTTGAAGGTATTAATGCATAAATTTTTTTACTAAAAATCATTTTGTTATGGATATTAAAATTAATTAGTATAATTAAACCATCATATGAAACTTTTAAAGGGAAGAATTTACCCAATAATGTACCACTTTATACATGACAAAAGTATAATTAAAAATATTAGATTTAATTCTCTTAAGATAAAAGAGTTTAGTAAGCAAATTTCGTATTTAAAAAAAAAAACAAATATTATAGGACTTGATGATTTGGAAGATATTATAATATCTAAAAAAATTTTAAATAAGCCTTCAACATTGCTTACTTTTGATGATGGTTATAAAGATCACTACGATACAGTTTTACCGATACTAGTAAAAAACAAGATTAAAGGAATTTTTTTCCCTCCAACGGACATTTTTGAAGATAAAATTTTGGATGTAAATAAAATACATTGTATATTAGGTTCCGAATATAATTCAGATTCTATAATAAAAATTATTACAGATTATTTAAATAAAAAAAAAATTAGTATAAAACAATTAATAAAAAAATTTAATATCGACTTAAATAGCAGATTTGACGATAGAAAAACAATTTTAGTTAAAAGATTATTGCAGTTTGCTATTCCGCAAAATATAAGATCAAAACTTATAAACTTTCTTTTTAAAAAAATTGTAAAACAAAATATTAATACAATAGCAAAAAAAATTTATATGAGCGAAAATAATGTTAAGGAACTTATAAGTCATAATATGGAAATTGGTATCCAGGGTCAAAAGCATTATTGGTGGAATAAAATAAAAATTTATGAAAAAAAACGAGAAATTATTATTTCAAAAAAAATTTTGGAAAAAAAGTTTGCAATTAATTGTAGAGCAGTTTGCTATCCATATGGTGCTTATGATGATAAAATTATTGAAATATTAAAAAATAAAAATATAAAGTTTGGATTCACAACTAAGCCTGGCCATGTAAGTTACCGCATGAATAATTTGCTAATTAATAGGTATGATTGTAATGATTTTAAATTCTAAAATATATATCCAATGAAAACTTTTAGGAAATTTAAAAAAAAACAGTCAATAAAAATTTTAAAAGCTAAAAATGAATATCTTACCTTATCAAAATATGGAAAGGTACTTGATTTCACAAGTGGTTGGACTGGCTTCGCATCATTAGGACATAACAATTCTAAAATCTTAAGATCTATAAAATTACAGATGAAAAAGTTTTGTCATGTCGATTATAATGAGTTTCTTAATCCAAAACTAGAAGATTTGTCCAATAAAATAATTGCTCATTGTAGTCATAAAAATAATAAGGTATGGTATTCAGGTAATAGTGGTAGCGAAGCTCTAGAAGCTGCTATGAAACTTTCATATAGTGTTCATTTTAGTCAAAACAAAAAAAAGAAAATTAAATTTATTCATAGATCACAATCTTTTCATGGAGCTTCTTTACACCCTTTATCTGTATCTACGATTGATATATTCGAAGTATTTAAAAATTTAAAAACAAAAAATATCAAGATAAATCAAAATAATATTTTTGTAGATTACAACCCAAAAAAATTAATGGGTTTAAAAAAAAATGAGACTCAAGAAGAACATTTGTATAGAAGTTTAAAAAATCTCGAAGATGCTATTATAAAGAATAATCCAGATACAATTTGTGCAATGGTAGGCGAAACTCAGTTAGGATCATTGGTTGGAGATGTGCCTCCTCAAAAAGGATATTGGAAAGCAGTTTCCAAGATATTAAAGAAATATAATATTCATCTTATTTTAGATGAAATTTATTGTGGTATGGGCAGAAGTGGTAAATTATTTAATTTTGAATATGACAAAATTGATCCTGATTTTGTTTGTGTAGGAAAAAATACCACAAGTGGATGCATTCCTTTTTCATTTGTTCTTTCTAAAGCTCAATATCAAAATATTATTTTAAATAATATTGGTAGAGTTAGCTTGGGCCATACATTTCAAGGACATTCTCTAGGTGTCGCAGCGTGCCACGAATTAATTAACATTATAGAAAGAGAAAAACTTATGGAAAGAGTAAATGAAATAAGTGAATTCATCTTAAATACAATAAATCAAGAACTGAAAAATTGTAATATATTCAAAAATATTAGAGGTAGAGGTTTTGCTTTAGCAATTGAGCACGAGACAAAAGATAATATTGCATTTTCAAAAGAACTAAAAGAAAAAATGCTTAATAATAATATCTTAATGAATATTAAATTTCATAGAACCTCAATGACACCGTGTTTCAATATAAAGCAAAAGAATATTAACAAAACATTGGAAATTTTTATTAAAAACTTCAAAGATCTTTCTACTAAACATGAAAAGAAAAAATAAGGAAAAAATTTTAATATTTGGTAGTGAAGGAGAGATTGGGTCAAATATTTTTAAAATATTATCTAAAAAGTATATAATTTACAGAATAGACAATATTAAAAAAAAAAATTCAAAATATTATAAATTAGATTTAACAAAAAAAATTAAAAAAAAAATTTTTCATAATATAGATTTTTATGCAGCAATTATTTTATCTTTCTACAAAACTCAGCCATACGATCACAATAAAATTTCAAAAAAAAAATTTTTTGAAACAAATAAAAAAATTTTAAATAACTCAATAAGTCTAAGTATAAGAAAAAATTGTAAAAAAATAATTTATTTTTCTTCAGCTTCAGTTTACAATAATAAAAAAGTTAAAAATTTAATTAAAGAAAGTTTGACGCCGAATCCAGATTCAATCTATGGAAAATTTAAACTTTTTGCTGAAAAAAGAATAATTTCTCATAAAAAATATTTTGAAAATTTTATTATTTTTCGTTTATTTAATTATTACAATGACAAAGGAAATGTATTGACTAAGTTATTTTTAAAAAAAAACAAAATTTATAAAAATATCAAAATTACATACGATGGGAGTCAAAAGAGAGATTTTCTTCATACTGATGATATCGCCAGAGCAATAATAAAAGTTTTGTCAAAAAATAAAAGCAATACACTAAATTTATGCTCAGGCAATGGTACTTCAATAAATCAAATTTTAAAAAAATTAAAAATACCTTTTTCAAATATAAATTATTCAAAAAAGAAAGATTATAATTTAGTTGGTGATCCATCTTTAATGTTTAAAATATACAAGTGGAAGCCAAAAAAAAATTTTAATCAACTTAAATGAAAATTAGTAATTTTTTTTATAATTTTGTTAAAAGTTTAAAAAGTTTTGTTGATTTAAAAAAATATTATAAATTAAATTTATGAAAAAATATTTTGAGAAGATTATATTATTCATTTTATTACTTCCTTTTTTTATATTAGTTAAATTAATTAGACCAGTATTTCTCATAAGATTTCGTGAAATTGCTTCTGAAAGAATTGGTCATTTTGCCATGGAAACCGAACTTTATTTATGTGAAAAAAATCATAAATTAAGAAAGCTCTCAAAACCTCATATAGATATTTTTTTTGTTGGAAAAAATATTTCCAATAAATACTTATTAAAATTATATAAGAAAAAAATTATTATACTTCCAAGAAATTTGATATTTCCAATAAATTCTTTGTGTAATTTATTTGCAAATTTATTTAATATAGAAAATCCTCATATTATTGAAGAAAATAAAGCTTTTAATTTTGACCATAATAACCTTTTAGACAAGAGTCCTATTTATTTAAAATTTAATGAAAGTGAAAATGCAAATGGAAAAAAAATTATGGAGAAAATGAATATTCCTTTAGATAAAAAAATAGTTACATTAATGTTAAGAGACGAAGCCTATCTAAAAAGAGAATTTCCAGATAAAGATTTTAGCTATCATAAATTTAGAAACTACAAAATTGAAAAATTTTTACCATCTATCAAAGCCTTAATAAATAAAGATTATTACGTAATAAGAATGGGAAAATACGCTGAGAAAGAATTTCCTCTAAAAGATAAAAATTTTCTAGATTATCCATTTTGTAGACATAAAAGTGATTTTATGGATTTATATTTAATAAATAGGTCTAATTTTTGTATTTCAACTGGAACTGGTTTGCAAGAAGTAGCTCATATTTTTAGAAAAAATTTGGTTGAATTTTCCAGTTTTTTTAATCGGTTGCCTTTATTTTCAAATAAAATTTTAGTTCTTAATAAAAATTTGTTTTGGAAAAAAAATAAAAGGATGTTGACAATAAGTGAAATAATAAGTTCAGGAGCAATTAATTTTAACACTTTAGAAGATTACAATGAAAAAGGTATTGATATTGTCGATAATAATGAAAACGAAATAAAAGATGTTATATTAGAGATGAGTTTAAAAGTAGAAACAGATAACTACTATACAAAGAATGATTTCGAATTACAAAGTCGATTTAAAAAATTATACCCAAATAATTTATTGTATAGAGGAGTAAAAATCCATGGTGAGTTAAGATCTAATTATAGTATTGATTTTTTAAGAAATAATCAATCTTGGATTTCTTAATTTAAAATTTTTATTAGCGCTAAATTTCTTGATTTATCATTACTTAAATTATTTAAAATTTTTATTTTTTTTATGAAAGGTAAATTTGGAACACTAGAACTAGGTATAACAATCAAATATATGATATTTTTTTTGTATTTTTTTCTATATGATTTAATAGCCTTAGTTAAGTAAGTTTTATTTAAAGGATTATACCAAAAAAAAACAATATTTTTTTTTGATAAAAACTTATATTTAAATTTAAGAAAATCTTTATTAATCAAATTTACTTTTTTTGTCAGATTATTTTTAACCAGTACATTTTTGCATTCAGTATAAAAATTTTTATTTTTTTCAACCCCAATAACTTTAAAAAAGTTATATTCAGAAGATTTTAATAAGATTCTCCCCTTGCCACTACCTAAATCTATAAAATAACTATTTTTGAAATTAATTTTATCTTTTAAAATTCTAAGTATTTTAACAAAAAAGCCAGTATAATATGGCACATAGTTATCAATACCATCATTTTTTCTTGCATAAGTTTTTGAATTATATTTTAAATCTACGAAAATTAGATCTAAAATTTCATATAAAAAGTTAAAAAATCCTCTCTTTATAAAAACATTAAATAAAAGAATTAATATTGATTTTTTTTTCTTTTGTAAAAAAATTAATTTCATTAAACTATTTTTTTTATTATTTTATTAGCAGATTCTTCAATCTTTTCTTTTGCAGTATTGACAACTATTTTTTTATAAGCAGTCTTCTCATAATTTATTTTTGAATTAAATCCTATTAAATCTTTAATAATATTTTTTTTTGCTTTCATATAAAGTTTTTTTGTGTCCCTTCTAGCCAGCTCATTTAAATTGCATTTGACGTAAACTTCAAAATAATTTTTTTTAAATTTTTTAAAAGCATATATTCTTGTTTTTTTTAATGGAGAAATTACTGAGACAAATATATAATCATATTTTATTTTAATTTTACCAATATAATTTATTATAGATAAATTATTTTTAATAATAGACTTTTTACTAAATTTTTTTGTTTTATTTTTTTTTCTAAATATGTCTCCATCAATTTTTTTTATCTTGAACTTTTTTTTTTGCAATATTTTTGAAATATAGTTTGAAAGAGTTGTTTTTCCTGAGCCTGATAACCCAGTCAGCCATATAATTTTACTTTCCATAACAATTTGATATTTATATATATTAAATATTATTTAACTAATACTTTATGCTCGAAAACTATCTAATTTTAAGTTATTTTTGTATTATAATTATCTTTCAATCAATTATTGGCGTTGGCGTTCTAGTGCTTGGTACTCCTCTTTTGCTTATTCTAAAATATAATATTGTAGAAATATTTTTTATTCTCTTGCCAATATCTATAATCACTAGTCTTACAAATTTATTGATAATAAATTTTTCAAATAAACATTTAGACAAAAGTACATATGATGAATTTAAAAAATTTTTTATAATTTGTATTCCATCTATACTTATAGGACTTATAATCTTAAAATTATTTAATGATCTTTTAAATTTTAAAATAATAGTCTCCCTTGTTATATTTTTTTCTATAGCTTTAGTATTGTTAAAAGATAAAATTCAACTTAGGATAAATTTTTTTAGAATATCTATATTGTCTATTGTTGGAATAATTCATGGTTTAACAAACTCAGGCGGGACACTAATGTCTTTAGCGCTTTCAGTAAATAATAAAAAAAGTTACGCTCGTTTAAATACTTCTTTTTTTTACTTAATTTTAGCGACTTTTCAATACATTCTAACAATAATACTTTTTTTTGATTATTTTATTTATCCAAACAATATTAAAATACTCATTGTTTTAATAATTGGAATAATTTTAGGAAATTTAATAAACAATTATCTTGAAGCGAAAACTTATAAAATGATGATAAATTTTTTAGCTGTTATTTCAGCTTTAATACTATTATTAATTTAATAATAAAATTTTTTTCAGTGCATAAATCAAGCCAATTGAGCTATTAGTACTGGTCAGCTGCACGCATTACTGCGCTTCCACACCCAGCCTATCAACGTG